>SKED01000080.1_pt1 | contig 73614 bp, 64 predicted proteins | sample 4826651 | NCBI WGS metagenome assembly SKED01 (sample SAMN11008818, study PRJNA524170) | human gut metagenome | biome: Human fecal sample; material: Feces; isolation source: fecal sample from pouch patient p19 | host: Homo sapiens | place: Israel: Tel-Aviv | collected 2016-06-28 | reverse complement strand
CGGCCACATCGCTGGCTGGGTGTATTGCTGTATGTGGACTCTGCAAGGGAATCTTCTCCGAAAAATGGGGGGTACTCTTGCATGGGTCGGAGAGCACTCGTTGGAAGTGTATCTCACGCACTATCTGCTTCTCAGCTTGATCAAGTCGGACAAAGTGCCGACTCTGTACAGTCCGGTGGGGCTGAGCCTGGTTCTGGTCAACTATGTGATTACGGTAGCACTTACTGTGATGGCAATAGTGATGATGAACCCAAATGCCGTGCTGAGCTTTGTATTAACCGGAAAGAAAAAGTAAGCAAATTTTTTCTTTGGGCAGGAAAACAAAGCTTAGAAATTTACATGATGCACGGTCTGCTTCTCAATATCTTCAAAAGCAGTGTTGCAATCCAATTTAGCAGTATTGAAGGGTATTTACTGACTGCCGGAAACTTCGCCCTGACAGTAGGGCTGTGTGCAGTAGTTATCCGTCTGCTCGATCAAAATGCCGTACTCAAGAAAGTATTAAATATTCGATAAAGGGCAAAGGAGAAACGATATGCATCCGAGAGTGCTGATCGTAGGAACGGTTCCATATAACACAAAATCAACGTCACGCGCTTTTGATGCGTACTTTCACTATTGGGAGAAAGAGAATATTGCACAGATATTCTCCAATACAAAGAAGCCTTGCAAGGGGCATTGCAAGACGCTTTTCCAGATTACGGATCATCGTGTGTTGCAGCGGTGGATGGGGAAGAAAGTCGATACCGGCGTGATTTATCACTATGATGATCTTGACACCGAATGGAAAGACAATGATTTGGAACTCGGAAATGCAAAAGCAGAAGCTGCCTACAAGTTCGGTGGAAAGCATACGCCTCTTACACATTTGCTCAGGGGAATCCTCTGGCGTAAGAGATTTTGGTGCACGGAGAAGCTAAATAATTGGCTAGATGACTTCAAACCAGAATGCGTGTTTCTGGCTTTTTCGGATGACTATTTTATCCCGCAGATTGCAATGTATGTCGCCAAGAGATATAACGTGCCAATTGTCTCCTGCATTGGCGATGACTATTATTTCAATGTGGAAAAGACACTGAATCCGATCTATCACCTTTATAAATCGACCTACAAGAAATTGATTGACAAGGTTCTGGCTTGGCCGGGTAGTGCGATTTACATCAGCGACAAGATTCGGGATAAGTATAATTCGGAATTTGGACTGGACGGCGAAACGGTTTATTTGACTTCTACGGTTCAGCGTAAACCGTTCAGCGTGATTAACAAAGATTGCCCGGTTATTACTTACTTCGGAAATATCGGTATGGGGCGCAACAACTCCCTGAACGATATTGGCTACGCCCTTGGGAAAATCAATCCAGAATATATGCTGGAGGTTTATTCCAACGAAAAGGACGAGCAGGTCTATTCTGTATTCAAGGACAATCAAAATGTCAAATATATGGGTTCTGTGCCGTACACGCAGGTTCAAAAGCGCATGGCAGAAAGCGACATAACTGTTATTGTAGAGGGATTTGAGGAAAAGGACATCAACCTTTCACGGTATTCACTCTCTACGAAGGCAGCGGACGCATTGGCGAGTGGTGCATCCATTCTAACATATGGCTCGCTAGAAAGCGGCATCATTGAGTATATGCAGTCAACGGATGCGGCAATGGTTTGTACGGATAAAACCAAATTGGTGGATTCGATTACGCAGCTGATTTCTAATCAGGAAATTCAAAAGAAATACTACGAACAGGCGATTGTGATGACAAGAGAGCATCATAATCTGCAGGCTAGCTGCAAGACCTCAGAAAATGTGGTTGCAAAGGCAATCCAACATATGAAATAAGTGGCAGAGGATACATGATGATGGAGAACAACTTTTCAATTATTATTTCGACGTGCGACAAGTTTTCGGATTTGTGGGATGCACATATTTTGCTCTTGAATCAGAATTGGGCAGACCGAAACGTGGAGACGTTTTTAGTAACCGATAAACCCACTGATCGTACTTTTGAAAATGTAACAGTGGTGGCAGCAGGCGAAGGCACGGAAATAACGGAACGTCTGAGAGCAGTGATGCCGCTGATTAAGACAGAGTATGTTCTCTTTACCTTGGATGACTATTTCCTGACGGAAAGGATTTCGACTCAGGCGGTCAACGAAGATATTCAGATCATGGAAAAGCATCAGATTGATTATCTGCGTCTGTTTGTTATGACCATGAAGAGTCTGAGAAACAGAAAAGCTGAGGAATTGGAACCGGGTATTTTTCTGCTGGACAATCATGCAGGCGATTACATTGTCAGTCTGTATGCGGGCATCTGGCGTAAGGATTTCATGGAAAAGACACTGACAAAAACGCTGAATGCCTGGCAGTATGAGGTTGCGTTGACGAATATGGCACGACAGCTGAATGCCCGTTGCGCAGATAGCCGACGCGGGGAATTCCCTATTCTTGACGTGATTCGTAAGGGAAAGGTGCTGACGAAGGCACGCAAGTATTTTGATGGGAATCCTATTTATAAAGGTGACCGAGAGGATATGCGAGTTAAAGATGAATGGATGCTTGAATTCCGGACGTGGCTGCGCGAGTGGCTTCCGAAGCCGCTGTTCAATCTCTCAAAGGCCATCATGAGGCGCAGAGGGTATACATTTTTTAGCGATAATCAATGAGGAGTACGAGTGATGCGTATTGTGCAGATTAACGGTGGGGCAAAAGGAAGCACCGGAAAAATCATGATGGGGATTGCCGATGTAGCAAGAGCGCAGGGACACGAGGTGATGTGTGCATCGCCTATCACCACAACAAACCGTGATGCAGGTGAGGATTGCGGCTATTACCGAATCGGAACATTCAATAGTCGCCGGGTAAATGTTGCTCTTGCCAGAATCACAGGATTCAATGGGTGTTTCGCATGGTTTGAGACATATAAACTTTTGAAGAAGATTGATGAATTTAAACCCGATATTATTCATCTTCATAATCTACACGATTCGTATATCAATTTTCCTATGCTTTTTTCGTACATAAAAAAGCACAATGTTCCGACAGTATGGACATTGCACGATTGCTGGGCGTTTACCGGGCAATGTCCACACTTTACTATAGTAAAGTGTGATAAGTGGAAGGCTGGCTGTCACAACTGTCCGCAATATAAAGAGTACCCTGCATCACTGTATGACAATACAAAAAAAATGTGGCAGCTTAAAAAGAAATGGTTCACCGGCGTAAAGAACATGACAATCGTTACTCCATCCAGATGGCTGGCGAGATTGGCACAGGAGTCATACTTGAAGGAGTATTCGATTCGGGTCATAAATAATGGTATTGACCTAAATGTGTTCAAACCTACCCAGAGCAACTTCCGAGAGCGTTATGAAATTCCGGCAGAAAAACATATTATTCTAGGGGTATCGTTTGCGTGGGGCTACCGTAAAGGACTAGACTGCTTTGTCGAAATGGCAGAAAAGTTGGGCGAACAGTATCAGATTGTCCTTGTCGGTACGGATGATGAAATCGACAAGAACCTGCCGCATAATATCATTTCAATCCATAGAACGCAGAACCAGAAAGAACTTGCTGAGATTTATAGTGCAGCAGACGTGTTTGTGATGCCGACAAGAGAAGAAAATTATCCAACAGTCAATATGGAAGCTATTGCATGTGGAACTCCGGTAGTCACATTTAGAACTGGGGGAAGTCCGGAGATGCTTGATGACAAAACAGGAATAGTTGTAGAAGCAAATAATATTGAGGCAACAGAGAAAGCAATAAAGGACATCTGCGAGAAAAAAGGGTGCAACGATGAGGACTATATCGTCGCATATTCTAAAAAATTCAATATGCAAAAAAAGTTTACAGATTATATCGAATTGTATGCAACTGTTTTAGAGGAATAAAGAATGTTCTCAGAAAAAAATTTCACAAGCAGGATGATATATATACTTCTTTTCCTGTTTTCATTAAACGTATTCAATCAAAGCAGTTTGATCCTTGCGGCAGTATTTATACTTGTAGCGATTTTTGATAGGGGAAAGCTGTATATTCCGGCAAATGATAATGTGTTTGTTGTACTTGTATTTTTTGCGGCTTTCTTTTTTGTTTTTTCAGCGCAGAATGGTTTAAATGCAGGAATATCCGCAATTGGATGCCCTATGGCTTATTATATCGGGCTTCGAGTGCAGAATGAACGAATAGCATTGGCTCAGGCAGAAAAGCAGTTGAAATCGGTGACGACACTGTTGGTAGCAGGCATGACATGTCATGCTGTTGTGAATTTTTTGTATGAGCTGGTTCGTTTCGGCGGAATCAATTCTGGCGGAACACATTACGACTTCTTTAGTCTGGGAGCAAAAACATCAGCAACGGGTGCTGCAACATATTTAACACTTTTTGCAGGTGTGATTTTTTACCTGATTATGGAAAGCAATTCAGTAAAAAAATGGATTGCTGGCATTCTGTTAATAGTGATTGCTTTCGCATATGACATGATTTTAGGTGGAAGAACCTTTTTTGCATTGGTAGGTGTCAGCTTTGCTTTGAGCATGATTGTGTATATCTGGGGGCAAAAGAATGACATAAAAAAGATGAAGGCGATAGGAAAACTAATTCTAATTGCTCTTGTTCTTGGTGCTGTAGCAATAGTAGTATACATTAGGTATCAAGATACAATAACAAGAATGTTTGAGTCGACATATCTGTTTCACAGAATATCGTATGCGAATATAGCGCAGTCACAGGATTTGTTTTCCTTTTTTAAATCCAGCGATAGGGGAAACGTTCGGGATCAATATATTGCCTTAATGTTTGATTATCCATGGGGCGGAAGAAAGGCGCTAAGTAAAGTCGGATTTTACGCACATGAACTTTGGCTGGATGTCTTTGACTCGGCTGGGATAATTCCGTTTGTTCTTATATGGATTGTGACCATACAGATTACTTTTTCTAATCTTAAGTATATCCTAAATAAAAAGGTACCAATTGAAAATCGAGTGTTGATCACAGGGATAACGGCTACTGTAACAGTTCAATTCTTTTTTGAGCCTGTTCTTACCGGGTGTCGGGCGCTGTTGTTTTCTTATTTATTGATTTGTGGAATTATCCGAAGTCAGCTGTCACAATACAGAGGTGGAACATATGAGGATAACCTACGTTTCTAATTTTATGAATCATCATCAGCTTCCTTTCTCACAGGGAATTTTAAGTCAAGATGGTGTGGAGTATACATTTGTTGCCTTAGAAGCGATTCCGCAAGAGAGACTTGACATGGGGTATGAGGATATGAATCACAAATATCCGTTTGTGCTTTGTGCCTACGATTCTGAGGAGAAAATGCATCAGGCCGAAAAACTAATTGATGATGCAGATGTAGCAATATACGGCTCATGCCCGGATAGTCTGATTGTGCGCCGCACGAGCAAAGGAAAACTGTGCTTTAAGTTTAGCGAGCGCTACTTTAAGGAAGGAACGGGATTGCTGCAGATTCCGCACAATCTTGCGAGTGCGTGGAAGCATTTGAAACCGTTTGAAAAGGGACCGTTGTATTTCTGCTGTAGCAGTGCCTATACTGCTGCGGATTTGAATCGCTACACAAATTTTAAGGGAAGAACCTTTAAGTGGGGGTATTTCCCGGAGGCTAAGAAATATGATGTCGCTGAATTGATGGAGAAGAAGCTATCGGTTACATCGGCAGGAAGAAAGCATCCTCAATCTTCAATTCTATGGGCAGGTAGGCTTATAGGATGGAAGCATCCGGATGTTTCCATCAAGTTAGCAGCATCTCTTAAGAAAAAAGGCTACTCCTTTAAAATAAGTATTATCGGCAATGGTGAGATGGAAGCACAGCTTCGTGAAATGATTCGGAGCAAAGGCGTAGAAGATTGCGTAGAAATGCTTGGCGCAATGTCTCCGGACGAAGTACGTGCTCATATGGAAAGAGCCGATGTGTTCCTGTTTACCAGTGATTTTAATGAGGGATGGGGAGCCGTTTTAAATGAATCGATGAACAGTGGATGTGCGGTTGTTGCAAGCCACGCAATTGGCTCAGTGCCTTTCTTAATCAAGGATGGCGTAAATGGTCTGATTTACGAAAACGGGAATCAAAAGCACTTTGAAAAACAGGTCTGTAATTTGTTGGACGATGACGCCTATAGAAGAAAGATGGGCGAGAATGCTTATGCCACGATTTCAGATACATGGAATGCACAGGTGGCATCCAGGCGATTTGTTGAATTAACAAGGGAAATCATCAAAGGCAACACGGCGCAGACTTTGTTTGAAGACGGTCCCTGCAGCAGCGCAGAAATATTGGATAATGGATGGTATCATGCAAATGAATCTTAAAAGAATGCTGCATTTAAATGGTATCAAGAGAACGTTAAATCTGTTTTTGATTAACCATGTTTTTGTCGGAACAAAACCGCTTGCGTGCAATATGAAACGAAAATTGCTCCGTGGAATCGGGTGTCCAGTCGGAGACGGGACGACAATAGTTGGCCCTATTGAATGCAAAGGTACCATTGCGATTGGAAAAAATTGCTGGATTGGTAAAAACTGTAGGATCAATGGAAATGGTACCGTCGAAATTGGCGACAACTGCGATCTTGGACCAGAGGTTACGTTTCAAACGGGCGGGCATGCAATTGGGGATAGAACCCGAAGAGCCGGTGAGGGCGAGATTTATCATCAGGTGATTGGAAACGGAACATGGATTGGAGGCAGAAGTACGATTTGCAACAATTCATCTGTAGGTAATGGCTGTGTTGTAGCTGCTTGTGCGTGTGTGGTACATGATGTACCGGATAATACTTTGGTTGGTGGTGTTCCGGCAAAAGTCATTAGGAGTCTAGAAGTATGAAGATACGAGATTTACTGAGCAGTAAGGTGACAAGAAATGCAAGCTGGATTATTGCCGGGCGTGTATATCATATGTTGCTTGCGTTCTTTGTCGGATTACTTACGGCACGATACCTGGGACCAAGCAATTTTGGACTAATTAATTATGCTGCAACATATACATCATTCTTCGCATCTTTCTGTACACTTGGAATTAATTCTGTAATTGTAAAGAATTTTGTAGACCATCCCGATGAAGAAGGCGAAACAGTTGGATCGGCGATTGTCCTTAGAACGGTTTCCAGCGTCTTATCAGTACTTATGATGGTGTGTATCACGCTGATTGCTGATAAGGGAGAGACTACGACGCACATTGTGGTGTTTCTCTGCGGCATTGGTGTGGTTTTCCAAGTGATGGACACCCTGGACTATTGGTTTCAATCAAAACTTGAATCGAAATACTCTGCTTTTGCGACGGTAATATCATATACGGTTGTTTCCGCTTATAAAGTGTGGCTGTTGGCAACAGGAAAAAGCGTAGAATGGTTTGCCATTTCGACTTCTATCGACTACATGGTGGTGGCTGTTGTCCTTCTTGTCGTGTATAAAAAGCACAATGGCCCACAATTTAAGTGTTCAGTACGAAAGGCAAAAGAATTATTCTTTAGTAGTTATCACTTCATTTTAGCTGGCTTGATGGTCTCGATTTACGGCAGTACAGATAAGTTCATGTTGAAGCAAATGTTGAATGAGTCGGAAGTGGGATTTTATTCAACGGCAGTTTCACTGTGCAATACATGGGTGTTTTTGCTGACTGCTATAATTGATTCTCTGTACCCGGTTATTTTGCAGTCTTTCGATAATAAGAAGCTGTTTGAACGCAAGAACAAGCAGCTTTATGCAATTGTGTTCTATGTGTCTGTGGGTGTTTCACTTCTCTTTACGCTCTTAGCGTCTCCGATCGTGAGTATTTTGTATGGTGACGCATACGCCCCGGCTGCAGCTCCGCTGAGAATCATTACGTGGTATACAGCTTTTTCCTATCTGGGAGTAGCCAGAAATGCATGGGTCGTTTCTTACAGTAAACAAAATTATCTCAAATATTTGTATATCGGAGCAGCAATAACAAATGTATTGCTGAATGCGCTCATGATCCCCTTGTGGGGAGCGTCTGGTGCTGCGTTGGCATCGTTGCTGACGCAAATAAGCACAATCCTTTTGTTTCCGGCCCTCATAAAAGACTTGCAGCCAAATGTCAAACTAATGATTGATGCAATTCTTTTGAAGGATGTTTTTTGATAAAAGATTAGGAGGAAAATTAAAATGTCGGCATTTGATAACGCAACCCTTATGATCACTGGTGGTACTGGTTCTTTTGGTTCTACCGTTCTGAAGCACTTCCTGGATTCTGACCTGAAGGAGATCCGTATCTTCTCCCGTGACGAAAAAAAGCAGGACGATATGCGTCACGAGCTTCAGGCCAAGCACCCGGAAAACGCCAAAAAGGTGAAGTTCTACATCGGTGATGTCCGCAATCCGCAGTCTATCCGTGATGCCATGCCCGGTGTTGACTACATCTTCCACGCTGCTGCTCTGAAGCAGGTCCCTTCCTGCGAGTTCTTCCCCATGCAGGCTGTCCAGACCAACATCATCGGCACTGACAATGTGCTGCACGCCGCTATTGATGCTGGTGTCAAGCGTGTTGTCTGCCTGTCCACCGATAAGGCAGCCTACCCTATCAACGCCATGGGTATCTCCAAGGCTATGATGGAGCACGTCATCTACGCCAATGCCCGTGTAGCTGCTGAGCGTGGTGGCACTACCATCTGCTGCACTCGTTACGGCAACGTTATGTGCAGCCGTGGCTCCGTCATTCCTCTGTTCATCGACCAGATCAAGGCTGGCAACCCCATCACCATCACCGACCCCAACATGACCCGCTTTCTGATGAATCTGGACGAGGCTGTGGACCTGGTTATGTTCGCCTTCCAGCACGCCAACCCCGGCGACCTGTTCATCCAAAAGGCAGACGCTTCCACCATTGGTGATCTGGCAAAGGCTGTCCAGCAACTCTTCGGCGACACCGGTACGAACATCATCGGCACCCGTCACGGCGAGAAGCTGTTCGAGACCCTGATGACTCGTGAGGAGCGTCTGCGCAGCCAGGATATGGGCCACTACTTCCGCGTAGCCGCCGATAACCGTGACCTGAACTACGACAAGTTCGTGGTCAAGGGCGAAGTACATACCATGGCGGACGAGTCCTACACCAGCCACAACACCACTCGTCTGGATGTCGAGGGCACTGTGAAGAAAATCCTGACCACGGAATATGTCCAGAATGCACTGAAGGGCATCCCGAATGTCTAAGAAAAAGCTGTTGCTGGTTGGTGCCGGTGGCTTCGGGCACATGGTGGCGGAACGGGCGATGATCCAATACGACTGTGCTTTTGTGGATGATGGACAAGACGTGGACACTGAGATCTGCGGCATTCCGGTGGTTGGAGGTCTTTCCGATTTACCAGAGTTGCGGAAAAACTATGACCTGCTGGTTGTCGGCATTGGAAACAATCAGCTCCGGGCGCAGGTGTATGAGAAAGCAAAAGCACTTGGCTTTGCTTTTCCCAATATCGTTGCGCCCAGCGCCTACATCAGTCCATACGCAAAGTTGGGCTGTGGCTGCGTGGTGCTGCAAAATGCCTGTGTCCAGAATGGTGCGTCCGTTGGCGACGGTGTTTTGCTGAATGCCGGAACAGAGGTCCACTGTGATGCAGCGGTAGGGGACTACGCCCTGATTTACACCAACAGCGTCATTCGCACTGGTGCGACTGTGGGCAACTTTACCCGCATTGGCAGCAACTGCACCATCTGCAATAATGCAACTGTGCCGGATGGCGCAGATATTCCGGATTGTACGGCAGTACGTTAAAGAGGTGAAAGGATGAACATTCTAGTCACAGGTGCCAAGGGCATGGTGGGAACCGCCCTGTGCAACAACCTGAAAAACATCCGAGATGGTAAGAACAAGACCCGCCCGGCATTAAATATTGAAGAAATCTACGAGTACGATCTGGATTCGACCCCGGCGGAGCTGGACGAGTACTGCCGTAAGGCGGACTTCGTGTTCAATCTGGCAGGCGTGAATCGCCCGGAGAACCCGGAAGACTTCATGAAGGGCAACTTCGGCTTTGCATCGGATTTGCTGAACTGCCTGAAAAAGCACAACAACAAGGCAACCATCATGCTGTCCTCCTCAATTCAGGCCACCATGGCTGGTCGTTTCGGCAACAGCGAGTATGGTCGGAGCAAAAAGGCGGGCGAGGAGCTGTTCTTCCAGTATGCTCAGGAAACCGGCGCAAAGGTTTCCGTCTACCGTTTCGTGAACCTGATGGGACATAGCCGCCCCAAGTACAACAGTGCCGTCAGCACCTTCTGCTGGGCGGTTGCCAATGACGAGCCCTTCACCGTCAATGACCGCAGCACTGAGTTGGAGCTGCTGTACATCGACGACTTGGTAGAAGGAATGTTCGACCTGCTGGAAGGCAAGGAGCAGCACTGTGAGTTTGACGGTGTAGAGACTGTTCTGAAAGCAGACGGTCGCTACTGCTGTGTTCCCGTGACCCACAAGGTCACGCTGGGAGAAATTGTGGACTTGCTGCAAGAGTTCAAGGCACAGCCGACTACGCTCATGATGCCGAAAATGCCGGACGGCTCTTTTGCCAAGAAGCTGTATTCTCTGTACCTGACCTATCTGCCAACGGACAAGTTTAAGTATGCCCTGAAGATGAACGTGGACAACCGTGGTTCTTTCACGGAATTGGTTCATACCGCTGACTGTGGGCAGGTGAGCATCAACATCAGCCGCCCGGGCATCACCAAGGGGCAGCACTGGCACAACTCCAAGTGGGAGCTGTTCATTGTGGTGGCAGGGCATGGTCTGATTCAGGAGCGGAACATCAACACCGGAGAAACGGTGGAGTTTGAAGTTTCCGGGGATAAGATCGAGGCTGTCCACATGATTCCCGGCTGGACTCACAATATCATCAACCTGTCTGAAACGGAGAATCTGGTAACGGTGATGACCTGCAACGAGATTTTCAACCCGAACCACCCGGACACTTTCTTCGAGCCGGTGTAAGAGAAGATACTGGTTGACGTTAGGAGATTTTTATGGAACACAATTTTAAATGGAAAAACGACGGGCGTACCAAGGTCATGATTGGCTGCGGCACCCGTCCGGAAATCATCCGACTGGCTGCGGTTATCAAACGCTGCCGGGAATATTTTGACTGCTGCGTGGTCTATTACAATCAGAATTGGGACAGAAATCTTTCTGCCGTTTTCTGGGAGGATTTCGAACTGAAGAACACCTTCGGGAAATATGGACCCGACATTCTGGTGCCGGTGGTTGGTGAGAATCTGGGCGTGACCTGCGGTAACATTCTGGGTCGCAGCTATGAGCTTCTGTCCGAGCTGCAGCCGGAGGGCTATCTTGTGCTGGGCGATACCAACTCCTGTCTGTCTGCCATCTCCGCTAAGCGGCTGCACATTCCGCTGTTTCACATGGAGGCGGGCAACCGCTGCAAGGACGAGTGCCTGCCAGAGGAGACCAACCGCCGTGTCGTGGATGTGATCTCCGATGTGAACCTGTGCTACTCCGAGTTTGCCCGGAAGTATCTGGCGGATACCGGTCTGCCCAAGGAGCGCACCTACCAGACCGGCTCTCCCATGGCGGAGGTGCTGCACATGAATCTGGAGAAGATCCAGAAAAGCGATGTGCTGGAGCGTCTGGGACTGGAGAAGGACAAGTACATTCTACTGTCCGCCCACAGGGAGGAGAACATCGACTCTGAAAAGAACTTCCTGAGTCTGTTCACAGCCATCAACGCACTGGCAGAAAAGTACGATATGCCCATCCTGTACTCCTGCCATCCTCGCAGCAAGCACCGTCTGGAAAAGAGTGGCTTCCAGCTTGACCCTCGCGTCCGGGTCAATGAGCCGCTGGGCTTCAACGACTATAACAAGCTGCAAATGAACGCTTTGGCAATCGTCTCCGACTCCGGCACTCTGCCGGAGGAGAGCAGCTTCTATCTGTCCATTGGTCATCCCATTGCCGCCGTGTGCATCCGTACCAGCACGGAACGCCCCGAGGCATTGGAAGCCGGTGACTTCATTCTGGCTGGCATTACCACCCGGGAACTTCTCAACGCCACCGATATGGCCATTAAGATGAAGCAGAAGGGCGTTCTGGGCAAGCCCTGCCCCGACTATGTGGACGAGACCGTGTCCATGAAGGTGGTTCGCATCATTCAGGGGTATGTGAATGTGGTCAATAAGATGGTGTGGAGAAAAGGGTAAGTGTGAAAAAGATGGGTAAAACAGTATTCATCACCGGTTCATCCGGTTTTATCGGCTCTAACCTTGCCAAGCGTATTCTGACCACTGAGCCGGATACCAAGGTTATCGGCCTGGACAACATGAACGATTATTATGATGTTCGCATCAAAGAAGCTCGCCTTGAGGAGCTTCAGAAATTTGAAAACTATACCTTTATAAAAGGAAATCTTGCAGACAAGGCACTTATCAACAGCATTTTTGAGCAATATCACCCGGATATTGTGGTCAATCTGGGTGCTCAGGCAGGTGTGCGTTACTCCATCACAAACCCGGATGCCTACATTGAGAGCAACATGATTGGCTTCTACAACATTCTGGAAGCCTGCCGTCATTATCCGGTGGAGCATCTGGTGTACGCATCCTCCAGCTCCGTCTATGGTAGCAACAAGAAGGTGCCCTACTCCACCGATGACAAGGTGGACAACCCGGTGTCTCTGTATGCAGCGACCAAGAAGTCTAATGAGCTGATGGCGCACGCCTACTCCAAGCTCTACAATATTCCCTCTACCGGTCTGCGGTTCTTTACCGTGTATGGACCTGCCGGTCGTCCGGATATGGCATATTTCGGCTTCACCAACAAATTGGTGAATGGCGAAACCATCAAGATTTTCAACTACGGAAACTGCAAGCGGGACTTTACCTATGTGGATGACATCGTCGAAGGTGTTGTCCGTGTGATGACAAAGGCTCCCGAAAAGAAAAACGGCGAGGATGGTCTGCCCATTCCTCCCTATGCGGTTTACAACATCGGCAACTCCAATCCGGAAAATCTGCTGGACTTTGTGCAGATCCTGTCGGAGGAGCTGGTGCGTGCCGGTGTGTTGCCTACGGACTATGATTTCGAGGCTCACAAGGAGCTGGTTCCCATGCAACCCGGTGATGTGCCTGTGACCTTTGCAGACACGGAGCCCCTGGAGCGTGATTTCGGCTTTAAGCCCCACACTCCGCTGCGGGAGGGCCTGCGGAAGTTTGCGGAATGGTATAAAGAGTTTTATATGGGAGCGTAATGTGATGAGTAATACTGTTTTGTTATTGGATAAACAGAGATATCTCGGGGGGGTACCGAAATTTCAGGTTTGGTACCGAAGAGCGCAGGAAGCTCAAAATCCTCTGATAAAAAAATTGTGCAGAAAACTGTATAATCGATACCGAACTAAACGATGTATAGAAATTGATGCTGAAACCCAAATAGGTGCTGGATTATATTTTGGCCATGCATATTGCATAACAATCAATCCGAAAGCTGTTTTGGGTAGAAATATAAATCTGCATAAGGGGGTTACGATTGGGCAGGAAAACCGTGGAAAGCGTAAGGGTACACCTGTGATTGGCGATAACGTATGGATTGGTGTAAATGCAACTATCGTAGGATCAATTCATGTTGGAAGTGATGTTTTGATTGCACCAAATTCATATGTAAACTGCGATGTACCAGATCATTCAATTGTTTTTGGCAATCCATGCATTATTAAACACAGCGATTTTGCAACAGAAAACTATGTAAATCGAACAATCTGAAAATGAGCATTGGGGCGTTTGAATTCAAGATGCTTTGATCTGACTATCTTTGCAGACCGTGATTTGTACACGGTTGCCAAGGGTGATGCAGCTATGGAATGCGTTTGTGCGAAGTGTTTGATTTTCTAGGATAAATATAATAGAAGAAATGTGAGGATATTATGCGCTGCGAGGAACGATTCTACGAAATATACGGCAAGGAACCCACAGGTGTCAGCTTTTGTCCCTATCGGATTTGTCCCATTGGTGCACACAGTGATCACAACCTGGGAAAGATCACAGGACTTGCAATTGATAAGGGAATCCATATTGCATATAAGCCCAAGATGAATGGCGTTATTGAAATATGTAGTCTTCAGTTCCCAAAACGTGCCCAGTGGCATATCCGAGAGATTGGCGAAAAGACTGGTGACTGGGCGGACTACCTGCGAGGAGCGACTTGGGCGTTGAGCAATCGATTTCCGTTGACAGTCGGACTCTGTGGCGTCATTGAGGGCTCTTTGCCCATCGGAGGGCTTTCTTCCTCTGCGGCGGTAATTCTGTCGTTTTTGGATGCATTTTGCCAAGTCAATGGAATTAAACTGGAGCCGTCTGAACTGATCAGTATTGCGTTTGATGCAGAGAAAAACTACGTGGGCGTTAATGTGGGAACCCTGGATCAGAGCTGCGAAGTTCTGAGTAAAAAAGATCACCTGTTGTACTTGGATTGCAAGGACAACCACTATGAGCTGATTCCAACAAATCCCAACATGAAGCCCTACAAGATTGCGGTGTTTTTCAGTGGATTGGAGCACAGTCTGACTGGCTCTAAATATAATATGCGGGTGGATGAACTGCGATCTGGTGTTTACGCTTTGCAGGCTTTTGCGGGTCTGGAGTACGGAAAGTTTAATGAGACCAATGCCCGGGATGTTTCGTATGAAATCTACCAGACATATAAGGACAAGCTGCCGGCACAATGGGCAAGACGTTGCGAGCATTGGTATACGGAGTTCAAGCGTGTGGAAGCTGGTGCGGAAGCATGGCGGCGAGGTGATTTGGAGGAGTACGGGAGATTGTCCTTTGAATCCGGTTGGAGCAGCATCCATAACTGGGAATCTGGTGCGCCGGAGCAGATCAGGCTCTATGAAATCATGCGGGAAACCAACGGTATCTACGGTGGACGCTTTAGCGGTGCTGGCTTTAAGGGGTGCTGCATGGCATTGATTGATCCCAGCAAGACAGATGTCATTCGGGAAGAAGTGGAGCGGAAATATCTCACCGCATTCCCGGAGATGCGTGGCAAGTACAGTTTTCATCTGTGCGAGAGTGCGGACGGCGTAGGGCATAAGACGGAGGACTAATATGACGTGCTTGATTTTGGCAGCGGGATACGCAACCCGCCTATATCCCTTGACGGAGAACTTTCCCAAACCCTTGCTGAAGGTAGGGGATAAGACCATCTTGGACTGGCTGGTGGATGACATTGATACCGCTGGTTTGGTAGATGCCTATGTGGTCATTAGCAACCACAGGTTTGCCCACCATTTTGAAGACTGGGCGGCAACCAAGAAACAGAATATCCGGGTGGTGGACGATGGAACAATCAGCAATGAGACCCGGCTTGGTGCTGTGTGTGATGTGCAGTTTGCTATTGATCAGTTGGGGCTGGATGATGACCTGCTGGTGATTGCCGGTGATAACGTGCTGGATTTCTCCCTCTCCAGGTTTGTTGCCTATGCCGACGAGAAGAAAACCTCTTGCATCATGCGCTATTATGAGCCCAGCAAAAAGAAACTCACCAAATGCGGTGTGGTGGAACTCGACGACCAGGATAGAATTCTGTCTATGGAAGAAAAGCCAGCCCAACCCAAGAGCCACTGGTGTTGCCCTCCCTTCTATGTCTACACCCGAGAGGATGCCCAAAAGGTCAAGGATGCGATTGCACAGAGGAAATGCGGCACCGATGCGCCGGGCAGCTTCATTGCGTGGCTGTGTACGGTAACTGATGTGCATGCCATGGAAATGCCGGGCAAACGGTATGACATTGGTAACCTAGAAAGCTATCAGCAGGTCCAGCAGGAGTATCAGGGAATCAAGGCATAAGTCATGCTAAGGATGAAAGAACGAACAGAAAAGGAGAAAGAGAAAATGAAAATCGCAGTTGCAGGTACCGGTTATGTCGGTTTGTCCATTGCCACGCTGTTGTCCCAGCATCATGAGGTCATGGCAGTAGATATTATCCCGGAAAAAGTTGATCTCATCAATCACAAGAAGTCCCCGATTCAGGACGAGTACATTGAAAAGTATCTGGCAGAGAAGAATCTGAATCTGACTGCCACGCTGGATGCAGAAGCCGCCTACAAGGATGCGGATTTTGTGGTTATTGCTGCACCTACCAACTATGACAGCAAGAAGAACTTTTTTGATACTTCTGCAGTAGAAGCGGTCATCAAGCTGGTCATTCAGTACAATCCCGATGCTATTATGGTTATCAAGTCCACGATTCCGGTCGGATTCACGGCTTCTGTGCGTGAGAAGTACCACTGTGATAACATCATCTTCAGCCCGGAGTTTCTGCGGGAGTCGAAGGCTCTATACGACAATCTGTACCCGAGCCGCATTATTGTAGGTACCGATGTAGACAATGCTCGTCTGGTGAAGGCTGCCAACACCTTTGCAGGCCTGCTCCAGGAAGGTGCAATCAAGGAGAATATCGACACCCTGATCATGGGCTTTACCGAAGCTGAGGCTGTCAAATTGTTCGCCAATACCTACCTGGCTCTGCGTGTCAGCTATTTCAACGAGCTGGACACCTATGCGGAGATGAAGGGGCTGAACACCCAGCAGATTATCGAGGGCGTCTGCCTTGATCCTCGCATTGGCAGTCACTACAATAACCCCAGCTTCGGTTATGGCGGTTACTGCTTGCCTAAGGACACCAAGCAGCTCCTTGCGAACTACGCCGATGTTCCGGAAAATCTCATCGAAGCCATCGTGGAGTCTAACCGTACTCGTAAGGATTACATTGCTGACCGTGTGCTGGAAATTGCCGGTGCATACGAAGCAAACGAGGCTTATGACCCCAGCAAGGAGCACAATGTGGTGGTTGGCGTATACCGCCTGACCATGAAATCAAACTCCGATAACTTCCGCCAGAGCTCCATTCAGGGCGTTATGAAGCGCATCAAGGCCAAGGGCGCAACGGTAATCATCTATGAGCCAACTCTGGAGAATGGATCTACCTTCTTTGGCAGCGAAGTTGTGAATGATCTTGAGGAGTTTAAGAAACGTAGTCAGGCTATCATTGCCAACCGCTATGACAGCTGTCTGGATGACGTACAGGAAAAGGTCTATACTCGTGACCTGTTCCGAAGAGACTAATACCTATAGCGATCATGTGTTCAGCCACATGGTTGTGCTGCTCAAGTGTACTGCCTCTCCGTGGTGAGCAACAGGTAACGGATTATAATCCGGCTAAGGTATGCATTCATTAAGTTACGCTTTAGAAGAGAGAATAACCGGGTTGATATAAGGAAAACGATATGAAAAATGTTGTGTTTTTTAATAACAAGGGTGGCGTAGGAAAAACAACGTTTACCTACCACTTGGGCTTTGCGCTAGAGCGAATGGGTAAGAAAGTTCTTTTTGTTGATGCTGATCCACAGTGCAACCTGTCAAGCCACTTGTGTGACGATGCAATTATAAGTCAAGAATGGGGAACCAACGGAAACAGCATTTATAAAGCTGTCGAACCGATTGTTCTGGGATCGGGAGATATTAAACCGGTTAAGCCGTATAAGATTGAGAATAGAAATATATGGATTTTTGTTGGAGATCTGTTGCTGTCTGATTTTGAAACGGAATTAACTAATGCATGGACACAGTTACTGGCAGGACAAGAACGTGGTTTTAGAGTTACGTCTGCAATATACAGAGTAGTGATGAACTTTTGTAGAGAGCAGGAAATCGATTATGTCCTATTTGATATTGGTCCCAATATGGGCGCACTAAATAGGGCTATCTTGCTTGGATGCGACAATTATTTTATTCCAGTTGTTCCGGACATGTTTTCACTTCGAGGAATGCAAAATATTGGAAGAACATTCGCTACATGGATAAACAATTATCAGTTGTCTCTAGATAGAACGATGATTTCTGGATTTGACTGTGTGGCAGGAGCTCCAAAGTTTACGGGATATGTGCTGCAACAGTTCAATAAATATAGAAATCGAGAGACAAAGGCATTTGCGATGTGGAGTGAACAAATTCCAGAAACAATCGAAAACTATGTGGTTAAGCCGTTGACGATAGCAGCTTTGCAAAAATACAATCTAGTTGCAAAACGCAATGATTACAAAATCGCAGAATTTAAAAATTATAATGGATTAATTCCAAGGGCGCAAGCAGCACAAAAGCCGATATTTGAGCTTACAGCAGCGGATGGAGTAGTTGGTGGACATCTTAATTCGGTGAAAACCTGCAGTGATGAATTTGCTGAGGTAGCTAGTGTTTTTTCATCAATTGTATAACTAGATATAGAAGCCATGTCCAAAGCATGGCTGTGTTGCTCAAGTGTGCTACCTCTCCGTGGTGAGTAGCAGGCAACGAGATTCTCTCTCGGCTAAAGCATGTATTCGTTAATTCACTCTTTGGATGAGGAAAAACTATAATGGGAAAGTATTTTGGAACCGATGGCTTCCGTGGCGAAGCTGGAATCACTCTGACCGCAGATCATGCCTACAAGGTTGGTCGTTTTCTGGGCTGGTACTATAACGCCCTGCGTGAGCGCAACGGCAATAACGAGCCTGCCCGTATCGTCATTGGCAAGGATACCCGCCGCAGTTCTTATATGTTCGAGTACAGCCTGGTCGCAGGTCTGACCGCTTCCGGTGCAGATGCCTACCTGCTCCATGTCACTACCACCCCTTCTGTGGCTTACATCGCCCGCGTGGACGACTTCGACTGCGGCATCATGATTTCTGCCAGTCATAATCCCTACTACGATAACGGCATCAAGCTGATCGACTGCTATGGCGAGAAAATGCCCGAGGAAATCCTGTTGCTGGTAGAGGACTACATCGACGGAAAGCTCCATGTGTTCGACAAGGACTGGCCGGAGCTGCCTTTCGCTCACCGGGAACACATTGGCTGCACGGTGGACTATGTGTCCGGCCGCAACCGCTACATGGGCTATCTGATCAGCCTTGGCATCTATTCCTTCAAGGGTGTCAAGGTTGGACTGGACTGCGCCAACGGCAGTTCCTGGAACATCGCTAAGTCTGTGTTTGATGCTCTGGGCGCAGATACCTATGTCATCAATGCACAGCCAAATGGTCTGAACATCAACAACAATGCAGGTTCCACCCACATCGAGGGCCTGCAGAAGTTCGTGGTAGAGAAGGGGCTGGACATCGGTTTCGCCTATGATGGCGATGCTGACCGTTGCCTGTGTGTGGATGAAAAGGGTAATGTCATCACTGGCGACCACATCCTGTACATCTACGGCTGCTACATGAAGGAGCGTGGCAAGCTGCTGACCAATACCGTCGTTACCACGGTCATGTCCAACTTTGGTCTGTATAAGGCCTTTGATGAGAAGGGCATCGGCTACGCCAAGACCGCTGTGGGCGACAAATATGTCTACGAGTACATGGCCAAGAATGGCTGCCGTATCGGCGGTGAGCAGAGTGGTCATATTATCTTCAGCAAGTACGCCAGCACCGGTGACGGTATCTTGACCAGCCTGAAGATGATGGAAGTCATGCTGGCCAAAAAGCTGCCCATGAGCAAGCTGGCTGAGCCCCTGAAAATCTACCCGCAGGTGTTGGAGAATGTTCGTGTGACCGATAAGAAGGCCGCACAGGATGACGAAGTAGTGCAGGCAGCAGTCAAGGCCGTAGCCGAGGCACTGGGCGACACTGGCCGTATCCTTGTCCGCGAGTCCGGCACGGAGCCTGTTGTACGTGTGATGGTGGAGGCTCCCGACCACGATACCTGCCAGAAGTATGTGTCTCAGGTTGTGGAGACCATTAAGAGCAGAGGCTACGGAGTTTGAGTGCAAGCCTGAAACGAGGATGCGGAATCCTGCTGATTGCATCTATGGTTCTTCTTTCCATCTTGGCACTGTTGCCAGATGCTGATGTAAATCATGATGCAGGATACATTTCCTCAGAGCTGAATATCCAAGAAACCGTAGATGGAAGCGTGACCAGCACAAGCTATGTGAATCCTGATGGAGTAATCACAGAGGCTATTGATATAGGCTATGCGACCGTGTGTAGAATGCGGGATGATGACGGTCGAGTTGTGAAGGAACGTTATCTTGATGCGAGCGGAAACCCTGTGGCAAGGTATGGAGATTATTACGGATTATCGTATGAATACGATGAAACGAGTACGGCAATCACATATCTTGATGCAGAGGAAAACCCGGTAGAACGCAGTGACGGATATTCTATTATTGTAAGAACGCAGGTTGGTGGCAGGGCTTCCGATGATTTCTACTATGATTTGAACGGACAGCAGGTACAGTGCTCCGGCGGATACTATGGGCTTCATCGTGAGTTTAATACTGACGGCCAGAACACTAGTTTGACCTTTCTTAATAAAGACGGCCATGCGGTGCGTACTTCATCTGGATATGCGATTAAGACATATCAGCGTGATAGGAATGGAACTGTTGTCGGTGAACAGTATTTTGACACAGAAGGGAATCCTGTAAGGTCTTTGCTTGGTCAGTATGGCGAGTCATACCAGCGCAACGAGCAAGGATACATCGGCCAGATCACTTATCTTGACGCAGATGGCAAACCCACCCCTACCAATGCAGGCTATACCATCATCAGACGTACCTATCATAGAGACGGCACAGCAGATACGGATATGTATTTTGATGCGAATGGCAATCAAAAGGCATTGTCTAAAGGGCAGTACGGCGTCAAACGCAGTGGCAAGGTGAACCTTCTGCTTGACAGAAACGGCAATGTTATGCTGAGTGTGGACAACCTTCTGAATGGCTTCCCATGCATGGTAGTTGTTTTTGGCTGTGTGGTCTGTTTGCTGATGATCGTTCTTCCGAAGAGTTTAAGCGTAGTACTGACGATTGTTTATGTGGCTTTCATCCTCTATGAAACACTGATGTTTCGTGAGTCAGGAGATGCAAGAACGAACTTTGTCCTCTTTTCCTATGCAGGAAGGTTCTTGAAAGAGCAATCTGTGAGAGTTGGGGTCATCAATAACATCTGGCTGTTCATTCCACTTGGAACGGGGCTGTATAGGTGGTTTCAGAAAAAATGGGTGCTGCTGATTCCTTTCGTGATGTCTGTGGCAATCGAAACGACCCAGTATATTACGGGACTTGGCATCGCAGAGTTCGATGATGTGTTCGGTAATACGATGGGCGGTTGGATCGGTGTGCTGGTGGCCTGGACGTGGTTGAGCAGAAAAATGAGCTTGAAAAATAGAGCATAAGGAAGTATACATGTCTAATTTTCTTCGTTATCCTTGAAAACGAGACCTATATAGTATATATTTGAGCTGTGAGAGTCATTCGTTATGGATGCTCACAGCTTTGCCGCTCGAAACTTTGCACACCTCTCCGTGGTGAGCAGCAGGCAACACATGAGAACGTGGCTAAGGTGTGAAGAAGAATAGTTGAAAGGACATTAAGCACATGGATAAAAAGTATCAGGTGTTCATAAGTTCTACATACGACGATTTGGCTGAAGCGAGAGCAAAAGTGCGTGACGCTATTCTTAAAATGTATCACTTCCCGGTAGGAATGGAATTGTTCGGAGCAGCAAATGAGGAACAGTGGCAAATAATTAGTGAAACGATAGATTCTTCCGATTATTATGTTCTTATTATTGGCCAGCGGTATGGTTCCATTATTCCTGACGGACTCCCTGATGCAGGAATTAGTTATACAGAAAAGGAATTTAGGTATGCAGTGAAAAAGGGTATGCCTATTTTGGCGTTCCTAATTGACGATAATGTTGACGTTAAACCTAGATTCGTGGACACTAAAAACTATGATAAGCTGATAGAATTTAAAGACTTGGTCAAAAAAGACCGTCTCGTTGAATGGTGGAATACAACCGATGACTTAGCTCAAAAAGTAACAACGGCACTTTATAAGCAAATCACAAGAACCGAACGCCCAGGATGGATAAGAAATGACACTGAGATTGGTGATTCGGAAGAAAACCTGCAGGAGATAAAAGAACTAAAAGAAAAAAATTCTATCTTAGAGAAAGAAATTCTTCACCTAAAATTGGAAAAGCAAAAAGCAGAGCTAGAAGTTGCTAGGATTAAGAGTGAATGGAGAAATGCGATAGAGTTTGTGAGTCGGTTGAGCGGAAAAGACATTGAATATCTACAACGAAACAAAACTAAAATTCAACGATCTAAGCATAACATTTTTAATCTTGCGATAAAGTATGGGTACTGTGATGAGTCCGGAAAAATCACAGAAAAAATGCAGAGTGTTTTAGAGGTTATATGTGACTTGGATATGGCACGACTCAACAGTCGAGTGTCGAACAATACACTTAACATCAAATAAAAGTGGAGGTACACAACAATGCCCAGAACGAAAGGCAGCAAGAACAAACCGAAGGTAGCCAATGACTACGCATCCCAGATCGTAGAGAAGCAAGAGTCTATTGCGTCTCTGAATGCTGAGATTACTGCCATCACCGCCAACATCGATACTCTGAAAGCTGATTTGAAAGAGAAGAAGACTGCTCTGAAGAAGACCGAAAAAGAAGTGGCATCCCTGGAAGCAAAGAAGGCCAAGGCAGATGCTAAGGCCGCCGAAGCTGCTAAGAAGGCTGAAGCCGAAGCTGTGCTGAAGAAGTTGCTGGCATCCGGCATGACGGCAGATGAAATTCTCGAAAAGCTGAAATAAAGTAATATGCCGTGTGGACTGTGAATTCCAGAAGTTCACACGGCGTATTTTTGAACACGATATATAGTTTGTGACGGAAATAAAAAATGGAGTGTGAGCAAAATGAACTTATCAAAAATACATCATATTGCAATTATTGTATCTGACTATGAAGCCGCCAAGGATTTTTATGTGAACAAGCTGGGATTCTCTGTCATCAGAGAGAACTACCGTCCAGAGCGTAAAGATTGGAAGCTAGATCTGCGTGTTAACGAACACATAGAGCTGGAGATTTTTGCAGAAGAAAATCCGCCGAAGCGTGTGAACCGCCCGGAGGCCTGTGGCCTACGTCATCTTGCGTTCTGCGTTGATAGTGTGGAACAGACGGTGAATGAGCTGGCAGAGGTCGGGATTGAATGCGAGCCGATCCGTGTGGATAGTTATACCGGCAAAAAGATGACTTTCTTCCACGACTCGGATGGCCTGCCGCTGGAGTTGCATGAATAATCATGGGGGAGAAAATACCATATAAAGCCAGAAATCCGGGTGGCGGTCGAAAGAAGTTGAAGCCTGAGTATAATGCCGGGAAAAATTTGAAAGAGCAGATGGACGCTGCAGTAACACGCTATAAGGACGGTATGACGCTCCAATCCATTGCCGACGCCCTGTCCCTCAACCCCATCAAGGTCCGAAAGCTGCTCATCACAGCCGGTGTGTATGAATCAGACGTAGCGAAGATGGTGCAGCGTACCTTTTATAATTATAAAGAGACACAGAGTTACAAGGATGCAATTCTCTCCACCGCATCATCCCTTAAATTGTCCAAAGCCTCCGTCACCTCGTACCTGCCATACGAAAAGGGGGTATACTTTCCAAGGGAGGCACCCGTGGAAAAAATCAGTGTGGGAGCAGAGCGGCAGCGGAGATACCGAGCAGTAAGAAAACTGCGAACCGAGACGACAGAGGAGCACCTGTGGGAAGTGGTTCTGCTTTATTCTGGAGTGCGGTTCAAAACCTATTCCGGCTTACCCTTTACCTATGAAATACGAAAAGGTCGGAATGGACAATACACAAAAGAGCTTTGGATCGACCGCCGGGAGAATAGTAAAAGCCTGGCATGGAGTTCGGTATTGCTGGCACTGAACAATATAAAAGAGGTGGGAGCGGTGGTGGATAGGCCGAAAGCTCTGGGCGACATCCGAGGCGTGACTTATATTTATGGAATGTTCTACCGATTCGGACTCATTGACATGCCGGATAAAGTGAATGGGAAGATGAAAAGAGCTGGTCGGCAGATGTGACATTCTAAGGATGGATGACGTCTTTTATTGTTGACTGTTTTATATCGAACAAATATCTCCCTTCTCCCACCGTATCCTTCAAAAACACGTCCGGTGAAATTTCAATCCAAAAACCGCCGGGAAAAAGCTGCAAGGACCACAAACAACCTACTACACAGCCATCTGGTATCTGCTCACCCCCATAAAATCCACCCCAAGATCACCCCTCGAAGCCGCAAGATCACGGACTGAGGAGAGTACCTGGGCAGGGCAGACGCCCCGGCGGAGGCCCCTGGGCCCCAGGCTCTCCGAAGATTGGTAAATGAGAATATACGTTATCGCTCGCATAAATATACCGGCGAAAAAAGAAACGGGGAAAACTTGAAAATAACGCTGAAACGTGGTATAATAGCAGTACGAACAAGCTGGGTTTAGTACGACAACTGTGCGCTGTGGTACTGTAACTGTTGTTTCAAAATTAGGAACGACTACAAAAAGTGCGCGAAAAACAAGCGTAGCTACGACGACACCTACCAGGTCCAGGTCGTGTCTTGGTACGACAACGAGAACTCCTACACTTCTCAGATGGTTCGTACCATTAAGTACTTCGCTGAGAACTGCTGATTATAGCTTCTCACTGGAAAGTGCCTGAGGTGAACATACCGGGCTGTGCCGGTTCCGGCATGGCCATGTGAATACGTTGACTTGCACCCTTTTCTCTGCATTCCGTGGAGAAAAGGGTGCTTTTGTTTGTCCGGGTGTATTTTGATCGGGGCGTATACAGTAGGGGAAGCGTCTGTTCCTGCCGGTAAAAATGGTACGGCAGGAGAGAGATGTCGCTCGCAAAAACAGGGATGCATCGTGGTTTGTGCCCGGTTCGGTCAAAATAGACACATTTTGGAACAACCACAGGAAATGTTTGTTAAACAATTATCTATTCTGCGTCCTTGCATTGTACACAGTTTTTGTTTATAATAGTAACAGGTGGGGCAGGAATGCCCCCTGAAAAGCGAGCGAAACTCTAGTTCAGAAATCAAAGCTTGAGAGGAGTTTATTACCATGGGTTTAGGTAAGAAGACGATCGACGATCAGAACTACTGCGGCAAGAAGGTGCTTGTCCGCTGTGATTTCAACGTCCCGATGAAGGACGGTGTCATCACCAACGAGAACCGCATCAATGCGGCTCTGCCCACCATCCAGAAGCTGGTCAACGATGGCGCTAAGGTCATCCTGTGCAGCCACCTGGGCAAGCCCAAGAACGGCCCCGAGGCAAAGTTCAGCCTGGCACCCGTTGCTGTGGCTCTGAGCGCAAAGCTGGGCAAGACCGTTGTGTTTGCCGATGACGACACCGTCGTGGGCGACAACGCAAAGGCTGCTGTGGCTGCCATGAACAACGGCGACGTCGTTCTGCTGCAGAACACCCGTTTCCGCAAGGAAGAGACCAAGAACATGCCCGAGTTCAGCCAGGAGCTGGCTTCTCTGGCTGATGCATACGTTGACGATGCATTCGGCAGCTGCCACCGTGCACACTGCTCCACCGCAGGCGTCACCGACTACATCAAGGACACCGCTGTCGGCTACCTGATGGAGAAGGAGATCAAGTACCTGGGCAACGCCGTGAACGATCCCGTCCGTCCCTTCACCGCCATCCTGGGCGGCGCAAAGGTCGCTGACAAGCTGAACGTCATCTCCAACCTGCTGGAGAAGGTCGATACCCTGATCATCGGCGGCGGCATGGCTTACACCTTCGTCAAGGCTCAGGGCTACGAAGTGGGCAAGAGCCTGTGCGATGACTCCAAGCTGGACTACTGCAAGGAGATGATGGCCAAGGCTCAGGAGAAGGGCGTCAAGCTGCTGCTGCCCGTCGATGCTGTCTGCATCAAGGACTTCCCCGATCCCATCGACGCACCCGTCGAGACCACCGTTGTGCCCGTCACTGCGATCCCGGCAGACATGGAAGGCTGCGACATCGGCCCTGAGACCATGAAGCTGTTTGCTGACGCCGTCAAGGCTTCCAAGACCGTTGTCTGGAACGGACCCATGGGCGTGTTCGAGAACCCCACTCTGGCAGCCGGCACTCTGGCTGTTGCCAAGGCTATGGCTGAGAGCGACGCTACCACCGTCATCGGCGGCGGCGACAGCGCAGCAGCTGTGCAGCAGATGGGTCTGGGCGACAAGATGACCCACATCTCCACCGGCGGCGGCGCTTCTCTGGAGTATCTGGAGGGCAAGGAGCTGCCCGGCATCGCAGTCATCCAGAACGCATAATTTTTTTCCGGCATCAGGATGGGTGCGGCGGCTGCAACGCCGCCGCACCTTTTTGTTTGTAGAAGGTAAATAAAGGAGATAGAGTATCATGGATAAGGCAAAGCGCAAGGCTATTATTGCAGGCAACTGGAAGATGAACAAGACCGCCTCCGAGGCTGCTGTTCTGGTGGACGAGCTGGTGCCCGCCGTGCAGGACGCAGGCTGCGAGGTCGTCATCTGCACCCCCTATACCGACCTGGTCACCGCTGTGGAAAAGACCAAGGGCACCAACATCCATGTGGGTGCCGAGAACGTCCACTTCGAGAAGTCCGGTGCTTTCACTGGTGAGATCAGCGCCGACATGCTGGTGGATCTGGGTGTGGAGTATGTCATCGTGGGCCACTCCGAGCGCCGTCAGTATTTCGCAGAGACCGACCAGACCGTGAACAAGCGCGCTCTGGCAGCCCTGAACGCTGGCCTGAAGGTCATCATCTGCGTGGGCGAGAGCCTGCAGCAGCGCGAAGAGGGCGTGACCGAGGAGCTGGTGCGCATGCAGACCAAGATCGCTCTGCGTGACGTGACCGCTGAGCAGATGGCCAACGTGGTCATCGCTTACGAGCCCATCTGGGCCATCGGCACCGGCAAGACCGCTACTGCGGACCAGGCTGAGGAAGTCTGCGGCCAGATCCGCAAGGTCATCGGCGAGGTGTACGGTGAGGCTGTGGCTGAGGCTACCACCATCCAGTACGGCGGCAGCATGAACGCCAAGAACTGCGAAGAGCTGCTGAGCAAGAAGGACGTGGACGGCGGCCTGATCGGCGGCGCATCCCTGAAGGCTCCTGACTTTGCAGTCATCGTCAACGCAGCCACCAAGGGCTAAGGGCTGACGAAATTATGCTTTCCAGCGCCCGGCTGCGCCGTAATCCAGCGCTGAGCCGGGCGCTATTTGTTCAAAATTAAAGGAGATTTCATTTTATGGCAAAGAAACCTGTTCTTCTGTGCATCATGGATGGCTTCGGCTGGGTGCCTGGCGAGACCTACGGCAATGCCGTGGTGGCCGCCAAGACCCCCCATCTGGATGCTCTGATGGCAAAATACCCCATGACTACCATCGAGGCTTCCGGCATGGCAGTCGGCCTGCCCGACGGCCAGATGGGCAACTCCGAGGTCGGTCACACCAACATGGGTGCAGGCCGCATCGTGTACCAGCAGCTGACCCTCATCACCAAGTCCATCCAGGACGGCGAGATGTTCAAGAACCCGGTACTGGTCAAGAACATGAAGGCCGCCATCGACGCCGGCAAGGCCATCCACCTGATGGGCCTGGTGGGCACCGGCGGCGTGCACAGCCACGCTGACCACTGGTTCGGCGTGCTGGAAATGGCCAAGCACATGGGTGCCAAGGACGTCTACCTGCACTGCATCACCGACGGCCGCGACACCGACCCCCATGACGGCAAGCGCTTCCTGGCCGACCTGCAGGCCAAGCTGGACGAGCTGGGCATCGGCAAGATCGCCAGCGTTTCCGGTCGTTACTACGCCATGGACCGCGACAACAACTGGGACCGTGAAGAGAAGGCCTATGCAGCCTTTGTCTACGGCGAGGGCAACCACGCCGCCAATGCCGCCGAGGCCATCGAGGCTTCCTACGCTGCTGACAAGACCGACGAGTTCATTCTGCCCTGCGTCACCTGCGAGGGCGGCCGCGTACAGGACGGCGACACCGTCATCTTCATGAACTTCCGCCCCGACCGTGCCCGTCAGATGACCCGCATCTTCTGCGACGATGACTTCAAGGGCTTCGAGCGCCGCGGAGGCCGCAAGCAGGTGCACTACGTCTGCATGGCCGAGTACGACGCCACCATGCCCAACTGCGAAGTGGCTTACCCGCCGGTGGAGCTGAAGAACGTTCTGGGCCAGTACCTGTCTGAGAACGGCAAGACCCAGCTGCGCATTGCAGAGACCGAGAAGTACGCACACGTTACCTTCTTCTTCAACGGCGGCGTCGAGGCTCCCTACGAGGGTGAGGACCGCTGCGTCATCCCCAGCCCGAAGGTGGCCACCTACGACCTGAAGCCGGAGATGAGCGCCCCCGAAGTGGCTGCCGAGTGCGTCAAGCGCATCGAGAGCGGCAAGTATGACGTGGTCATCCTGAACTTCGCAAACTGCGACATGGTCGGCCACACCGGCGTGTTCGACGCTGCCGTCAAGGCCGTCGAGGCTGTGGACACCGCTGTGGATCAGGTGGTCTCTGCCGTGCTGAACGCCGGCGGCTGCGCCTTCATCACTGCGGACCACGGCAATGCCGAAAAGATGATGAACCCGGACGGCACCCCCTTCACCGCCCACACCACCAACGTGGTGCCCTTCGTGGCCGTTGGCTGCGGCGACGTGAAGCTGCGCGAGGGCGGCTGCCTGGCCGACATCGCACCCACCATGCTGCCCTACATCGGCCTGCCTGTCCCGGCAGAGATGACTGGCAAGAGCATCATCGTGGAGTAAATCAAATCCTTTTAAAAAGCGGAGTGGCTGCGGTCGCTCCGCTTTTCTTTTTGCCCCGCCCGTGATACAATAAATGGGAATATGCATTGAGGGAGACTGAGCGGATGGAATCAACGCGCAAACAAATCGTACTGGGCATTCTGGCCCATGTGGACTCCGGCAAGACCACCCTGTCGGAAGCCATGCTCTACCGCGCCGGTGTGACCCGCCGCCTGGGCCGGGTGGATCACAAGGACGCCTTTCTGGACACCGACGCGCTGGAAAAAGCGCGTGGCATCACCATCTTTTCCAAACAGGCCCTGCTCACAGCGGGTGATACCGACATCACCCTGCTGGACACACCGGGCCATGTGGATTTTTCCACCGAGACGGAGCGCACCCTGCAGGTGCTGGATTACGCGGTGCTGGTGGTCAGCGGCACCGATGGCGTGCAGAGCCATACCGAGACGCTCTGGCGGCTGCTGCGGCGCTACCATGTGCCCACTTTTGTGTTCGTGAACAAGATGGACCTGCCCGGCATGGAGCGGCAGGAGCTTCTTGCCCAGCTGAACCGGCGCTTGGGCGAGGGCTTTGTGGATTTCGGGGCAGAACAGGCCGACCGGGACGAGGCGCTGGCCCTGTGCGACGAAAACCTGATGGACCGGATGCTGGATGCCGGACAGCTGCAGGACGCCGACCTCATCCCTGCCATTGCGCGGCGGCATGTGTTCCCGTGCTGGTTCGGGGCGGCCCTCAAGCTGGAGGGTGTGGATGCCCTGCTGGACGGGCTGGACCGTTACACCCGCCCGGCTCCGGCGCTGGAAGCCTTTGGTGCCAAGGTGTTCAAGGTGTCGCAGGACGAGCAGGGCGCGCGCCTGACCTGGCTGCGGGTCACCGGCGGGGAACTGAAGGTGAAAGCCCAGCTTACCGGCGAAGCGGACGGCGAGCCCTGGGCCGAAAAAGCCAACCAGCTGCGGCTGTATTCCGGTGTCAAGTACACGCTGGCAGAGGCCATCGGCCCCGGGCAGGTGTGTGCCGTGACCGGCCTGACCAAGGCCCGCCCCGGCGAGGGACTGGGCGCGGAGCGGGACAGTGACCTGCCGGTGCTGGAACCGGTGCTGAGCTATCAGGTGCTGCTGCCGGAGGGGGCCGACGTGCATGCGGCACTGGGCAAGCTGCACCGGCTGGAAGAAGAGGAGCCCCAGCTCCATGTGGTATGGAACGAGATGCTGGGCGAGATCCATGTCCAGCTCATGGGCGAGATCCAGCTGGAGGTGCTGCGCAGCCTGCTGGCCGAGCGGTTCGGGCTGGAAGTGGAGTTCGGCCCCGGCGGCATCCTGTACAAGGAGACCATCACCGAGCCCATGGAGGGCGTGGGCCACTATGAGCCGCTGCGCCATTACGCGGAAGTGCACCTGAAGCTGGAACCCCTGCCCCGCGGCAGCGGCATGCAGTTTGCCGCCGACTGCCGGGAAGAGGTGCTGGACAAAAACTGGCAGCGGCTGGTGCTGACCCATCTGGAAGAAAAACAGCACCTTGGCGTGTTGACCGGGTCGCCCCTCACCGATGTGAAGATCACCCTCATTGCGGGCCGGGCCCACCTCAAGCACACCGAGGGCGGCGACTTCCGGCAGGCCACCTACCGCGCAGTACGGCAGGGCCTGATGCTGGCCAAAAGCCAGCTGCTGGAGCCGTGGTATGCTTTTCGGCTGGAGGTGCCCGCCGAGAACATCGGCCGCGCCATGAGCGATATCCAGCGCATGGAGGGCACCTTTGACCCGCCGGAAAGCGGGGAGGAGACGGCGGTGCTCACCGGGTTTGCGCCGGTGTCCACCATGCGCAGCTACCCCATGGAGGTGGTGAGCTACACCCGCGGCCGGGGTCATCTGAGCCTGACACTGGACGGCTACCGCCCCTGCCACAACGCGCAGGAGGTGATCGCGGCCATCGGCTATGAGCCGGAGCATGATCTCGACAACCCGGCAGATTCAGTGTTCTGCGCCCACGGGGCCGGTTTTGTGGTGCCCTGGGATCAGGTGCGCAGCCACATGCATGTGGACAGCGGCTGGGGCAAAAGCACCCGTCCGGAGCAGGAAGCGGCTGTGCCTCAGCGCCGGGCCATGGCCTACCGTGCCACGCTGGAAGAGGACGCCGAGCTGCTCAAAATTTTCGAGCGCACCTACGGCCCCATCAAGCGGGACCCGCTGGCAGCCTTCCGCCCGGTGCAGAAGCGGGAGCGCCCCGACTTTGCCGCCGAGCAGTGGGAGATCGCGCCGGAATACCTGCTGGTGGACGGCTACAACATCATCTTTGCGTGGGACGAGCTGAACGCCCTTTCCAAAGAGAGCCTGGACGCCGCCCGCCACAAGCTGATGGACATCCTGTGCAACTATCAGGGCTTCCAGAAGTGCGTGCTCATCCTGGTGTTCGATGCCTACCGGGTGCCCGGCAGCCCCGGCAGCATTGAGCAGTACCACAATATCCATGTGGTCTACACCAAGGAGGCCGAAACGGCGGACATGTTCATCGAGCGGGTCACCCATGAGATCGGCCGGAACCGCCGTGTCCGGGTGGCCACCTCCGACGGCATGGAGCAGATCATCATCCTGGGCCACGGTGCCCTGCGCGTTTCCGCCCGCATGTTCCACGAAGAAGTGCAGAACGTGGAAAAGCAGATCCGTGCCCTGGTGCAGGGGGAAGCGTGATGCTGCAATTTTCCGTTACGACCCACCCGTGAAAAAGCAATGAGAGCAGCCCGCAGGCTGCTCTCGTTGCGATAAAAAATAATTTTTCCGCTGAGAATGCCCAGAGTGAAACGGAGGGCATTTCAAATCGTCCGGCCGGAGGTGGAATGATGGCTGTTGAAATTACCGAAGAATTTGTCTGGCAGAATATCCCCCGCCGCCCGCGGGACAGCCATAAGGGTACCTTTGGCAGTGTGCTGGCCGTGGCGGGCAGCGCATTCTACCGGGGCGCTGCACTGCTGGCCGCAGAGGGCGCATTGCGCACCGGGGCGGGCATCGTGACCCTTGCCAGTGTGGAACCGGTGGTGAGCGCCGCCGCAGCCCGCCTGCCGGAGTGCTGCCTGTGCCCCTGCAGGGCAGGGGCCGAGGGCGGTATTTCCCCGGAAAACGCGCCGCTGCTCCGGCGGCAGAAAGCAACCGTTCTGCTGCTTGGCCCCGGCCTTGGCGGCACCGCCCAGAGTGCGGCCCGCGCCGCCGAGACCCAGACCCTTGTGCAGCAGCTTTTGCCCGGTTTTGCGGGCAGTGCCGTGCTGGACGCCGACGGCCTGAACGCCGCAGCCCGGCTGCTGGCAGAAGAGGCAGCCTTCCCACACCCGGCGGGGGAGCTGATCGTCACGCCCCACCCCGGCGAGATGGCCCGGCTCACCGGCCTGTCTGCGGCGCAGATCAACGCCGACCGGGAGGGCATGGCCCTGCGGTATGCGCAGGCGTGGAACGCCGTGGTGGTGCTCAAAGGTGCCCGCACGGTGGTAGCGGCCCCGGACGGCCGGGTGCGCGTGAACCCCACCGGCAACCCCGGCCTTTCCCGTGGCGGCAGCGGGGACGTGCTGGCGGGTATGACCGCCGCCCTGCTGGCCTGCCGCCTGCCCGCCTATGAGGCTGCCGCCTGTGCGGTGTACCTGCATGGTGCCGCCGCCGACCGTGCCGCCGCCGTCCACGGCGAATACGGCATGCTGCCCCATGATATCCTGCCGGAACTGGGCAGGATGTTTGCGGAACATCAGCGATAAAAAAGCCTCCCCACTGTGGTGGGGAGGCTTTTGCGCCCTTAATCCTGCTCCAGCTCCAGCAGATACTCTTTTACCTCCAGCCCGTAGGCGTAGCCGGTGAGGGAGCCGTTGGCACCCACTACCCGGTGGCAGGGCTGGATGATGGCAATGGGGTTGCAGTGGCAGGCCCCGCCCACGGCGCGGGCGGCCTTTGGTTTGCCGAGGGCCGCGGCCAGCTGACCGTAGGTGCGCACCTCGCCGTAGGGAATCTTGTTCATCTCGGCCCAGACCGCTTTCTGGAAGGCGGTGCCTTTGGGGGCCAGCGGCAGGTCGAACTCCCGCCGTGCCCCGGCAAAGTATTCGTTGAGCTGCTCTTCGGTTTCCTGCAGCAGGGGCGTCTCGCAGACTTTGCGGGGCAGCGGCTCCAGGTCCGGCACGCCGTCCGGGCACAGCTGTACTCCGCACAGGGCGTCGTCCTCTTCCTCCAGCCGCAGGGTGCCCAGCATACTGTTGATGTACCAGACGTTCAAAAAACCAACGCTTCCTTTCTGGCCAGAATGTGCTATACTGATGGTATCTTAACACAAAATCAGCCATGAGGAAAGGGGCGTTTGCGTTTATGGTACAGGCATTGGAAGAGATTCTGGCAAAGAGCAGCCGCATCGTCTTTTTTGGCGGGGCGGGAGTGTCCACCGAGAGCGGCATCCCGGATTTCCGCAGTGTGGATGGGTTGTATCACCAGAAATACGACTACCCGCCGGAGACCATTCTCAGCCACACCTTCTGGGAACAGAACCCGGAAGAGTTCTACCGGTTTTACCGCGATAAGCTCATTGTAAAGGGAGCCAAGCCCAACGCCGCACACCTGCGTCTGGCAAAGCTGGAAAAGCAGGGCAAGCTGAAGGCCGTGGTCACCCAGAACATCGACGGGCTGCATCAGGCCGCCGGCAGCAAGACCGTGTACGAGCTGCACGGCAGCACCCTGCGCAACTACTGCACCCGCTGCGGGGCTTTTTATGATGTGGACTACATCGCCAACAGCACCGGGGTGCCCCGCTGCGAAAAATGCGGCGGCATCGTCAAGCCGGATGTGGTGCTGTATGAGGAAGGTTTGGACGAGGAAGTGCTGTCCGGCGCGGTGAACGCCATCCGCCACGCGGACACCCTCATCATCGGCGGCACCAGTCTGGTGGTGTACCCGGCGGCCGGGCTCATCCGGTATTTCCGGGGCGACCATCTGGTGGTGATCAACATGCAGCCCACCGGGGCCGACGCCCAGGCAGACCTGTGCATTGCCAAGCCCATCGGGCAGGTCCTGAGTGAGGACGTCGTGCTGGAATAAGGCAGCGCGGTTTCGAGCCGGTTCGCACCCGCTTTTCGGTATGCTGAGAGCATTCCAGAAAAGAATGGGGGACCCAAAATGATCCAGGTTTGTGACCCGCCGCGGGTGCGGCCGGTGCGGCGGTTTTCCGCCGAGGAATTCTGTTTTCTGCTCCGGGGCGAGGCAGGCAGTCTTTACCGCCCCCGCAGCGAGGTGCTGCGGATGCTTACTGTAGGCGAGGTGTGCGGCGTGTGCGATGCCGCCGGGGCTCCGGCCGGGGCTGTGCTGCTCCAACCGCTGAACGCTGACACCGCCCTTGCCGCGGCCCTGCGGGCCTGGGCAGGCTGGCGCGGTGTGGAGGGCGGGCAGTTCCTCACGCCGCCGGTGCTGCATCAGCCCGATGCTGCAGAACCGCTGCTCCGGGCGGCCTTTGCCCGGGCAGAGCGCCTTGCCCGGGGCGGGCGGGTGCTGGCGGTGCTGGAATGTACCGCGCAGTCCGACGCTCTGCTGCCGTTGTACATCCGGCAGGGGCTGGCGCTGCGGGCCCTGCGCCCGCTGAACAGTCTGGCACCCTGCTTTGTGCTGGCCGCCGGGTGCGCGGCCCGGGACCCGGTGCCGGTGTGGGTGCCGCTGCAGGACCGTGCCCGGCTGGCCCGTCTGCTGGCAAGCGGGTATGCGGCACTGGACAGCCGACAGACCGCCGGGCAGGAGACCTTGCTGGCTATGTACCCGGCATAACAACGAGAGTGTGAAAAAGAGAGGAAGAACCATGAAAGCAGTCATTCTGGAAAGCCATGTGATGGAGCCTGGCGACCTGGACTGGTCCGGTGTGAAGGCGCTGGTGCCCGACACCGTGAGCTATGTGCGCACCGCCTATGAGGAGATCGCGCCCCGCATCGGGGACGCCGATCTGGTGCTGTTGAACAAGTGCCGCATCGACGAAAACATTCTGGCCCAGTGCCCCAACCTGAAATGGGTGGGCATTATCGCCACAGGCACCGACAATCTGGACCTGGAAGCCTGCCGCCGCCATGGCGTGGCCGTGGTCAACGTGCCGGGCTACTCCACCTACAGTGTGGCGCAGATGACCTTCAGTCTGCTGCTGGCCATCTGCCAGTGCGCCGAGCGCTACAACCGCGCCATGAAAGCGGGTCATTGGCAGTTGGACATCCCGGCGGAATATGGCCTGCTGCCCCAGATGGAGCTGCTGGACAAAACCTTTGGCGTGTACGGCTACGGCAGCATCGGCCGCCAGACTGCCCGCATCGCCCGCGCCTTTGGCATGAAGGTGCTGGTGTGCACCCGCACCGTGTGCCCGGAGTACGCAGAGGACGGGGTGGAGTTTGTGGACGTTGACACCCTGCTGGCCCGCAGCGATGTGCTCAGCCTGCATTGTCCGGCCACGCCCGCTACCCGGGGGCTCATCAATGCCGGGGCACTGGCCAAGGCAAAGCCCGGCATGATCCTGCTGAACACCGCCCGCGGTGCGCTGGTGGACGAGGAAGCCGTGGCCGATGCCCTGCAGAGCGGGCAGCTGGCCTATTATGGGGCCGATGCCTTTGGCACCGAGCCGCTCCCGCAGGACAGCCGCCTGCGCAGTCTGCCCAATGCCATCCTCACGCCGCACATCGCCTGGACCACTAAAGAGGCCTTGCAGCGGCTGATGGACATCACCACCCGCAACCTGCACACCTGGCTGGAGGGCAGCGGGGAGCACATTGTGAACGGCTGAATTTTATCCCGAAAAATGAGAAGCCCGGAGGCGTCTGATGCTTCCGGGCTTCTTTGCGCAAAAAATCAGTCGATGGTGGTCTTGGTACGACCCACGCCCAGCACGGCGGTGCTGATCTTTTTCCAGCTGTTGCAGCCGCACACCCCGTCCACCGAGAGACTGGTGCGCCGCTGGTAACCGCGCAGAGCTTCCTCGGTGCGGGCACCGAATACGCCGTCGATGCGGCTGCCGGTCTGGTAGCCCAGGGTGGAAAGAGCGTCCTGCAGGATCATCACATAGCAGCCCCGGCTCCCCCGCCGCAGGGTGGGGTAGCCTGCCGTGGTGCCGCTGCAGGCGGGGGTGCCGTAGCGGCGGTCCATGTGCACCCAGGTGGGGGTCTGGCTCAAAGGCTCCACATAGCCCCAGGCCCCGGTGTTCCGGGCGTCCTGGTACAGGGCAGTGCGCTGCCGCTGGGAAAGGGTCTGCCCTACGTCAAAGGATACCCCGGCGTAGTGCTGGCTCCGGGTGCCGTGGCCCCCTTCCCAGATCCGGCGGAAGGCATACCCCACCGGGATGCCGCGGCCGTATTTGCGGCGGGTCAGGTTCCAGGCTTCCATAGCGGCAATGGTGGTCCACAGGGTGGGGCTGGCGGACCTGCCCCGGAACTCCCGCACCCGCAGGGTGGTGCCGGTGCTGTAGGGCATGGGGTCGTTCTCGTTGAGGTTGGCGTAGGTGTACACCTTGTTTTCGTAGGCGTCGTAGATCAGAAGCCGTGCCATGGCTCACTCCTCCTTGTCGCAATTGCAGCTCTGGGCCTGCAGGGCGGCCCAGGTATCACGGTTCACGATGCCGGTCACCAGCAGGCCCGCCTGCTGCTGGACAGCCCGCACGGCAGCGGCGTCTGCCGCGCCAAAGCGGTTATTGTCGGCCACATAGTCCTCGTCGCAGGAAAGTTGCGCCCGGCGGTTGAGCCAGCGCTCCACCTGTCCTACCTCCTGCCCGGCGCTGCCCTCGGCGATGGCGCGGCCCGGGTAGGAGGTACTGGGTGGAACGTCTCGGTCCGGGTTCGGGGCATGGGCGGCCAGCTGCAGGCTCAGCGCTTCTACCGCCGTCCATGTGTCGGCATCGGCAATGCCGGTCTGCTCCAGCCCAAGCAGTTGCTGGGCGCTGCGGGTGGCGGCGGCTGTCTCGTCGGTGTACTGGTCGGAGAGGGGCGGAGCCTCTACACTGGAAAAATAATAGGCGATGCGCTGCAGCAGGAGAGTGTAGTACAGCACGGCACTGCCGCTGCTGCCGACCGTGAGCGGGGTGCCGGGGTAGGGCAGACGCTTCAGCGTGACCACCGGCCCGGAACTGCGCAGCTGGCTGGCGCGGCCATAGAGGGAATTCCATGTGGTGCGCCCTACCACGCCGTCCACGGTAAGCCCCGCAAACCGCTGGTACGCCCGCACCGCGCGCTCAGTATCCGCGCCAAATTTGCCGTCAATGCTTACCGGCGGGATGCTGCTCTCGTAGGCGCTCATGAGGTAGAGGTAAAATTGCAGCTCCCGCACCGCTGTGCCGGAAGAGCCGGTGCGCAGCACACCCGGGTACTCGCCGGGGCGCAGGGAAGGGGAAAGCAGCCGGTTGGCGATATCGTTGTACACCTCGTACAGCTTTTGCCATGTGGTGCGCCCCACTACCCCGTCTGCCGTCAGCCCGAAGTACCGCTGGAACCGCTGCACAGCCGCTGCCGTGCCAGCGCCGAATTTCCCGTCCACCGTCACGTTGGCAAGGCTGGTGTACACGGTGCGGGCGATCTTGAGCCAGAACTGTACCAGCCGCACGTTCTGGCCGCTGGAACCCTCCCGCAGGGCGGTGCCGGGGTAGGCGTTGGGGGTGCCGTTGTCGGACTGGATGCTGCGGAACTGGTCGTAGACCTCGGTCCAGGTGGTGCGGCCCACCACGCCGTCCACGGTCAGGCCGTATTTGCGCTGGAAGGCCCGCACCGCTGCAGCGGTGCCGCTGCCGAACACGCCATCCACTGTCACCGAGTGGATGGCGGAATCGTACTGGGCCAGGGTGTTCAGCCAGAATTGCAGCTGCTCCACGGCGCTGCCGGTGGAGCCGGTGCGCAGGACCGTGCCGCCCCAGGTGCCGTCCGAGAGGGTGCCGCTGGAAGTCTCGCCCTCGCTGGTCAGCTCGGCCAGATCCTTGACCGACACATAGATATAGCTGATCTTATACCAGGTCTGGCGGCCCACCACGCCGTCGGCGGTCAGATTGAACTGCTTCTGGAACGCCCGTACCGTGGCGGCCATCCGGCTGCCGAATACGCCGTCCACAGTCAGTTTGCCAAGGAAGGGGTAGTCCTTGGTGATGCGGTTCAGCTGCCGCTGCAGGGTGAACACCGCCGTGCCGCTGTTTCCCTGCCGGAGGGGCGAACCGGGGTAGCTCTGGGGAATGGACTGGATGTTGCTGGTACGCACGATCTCGATATCGCTGCCGTAGTAGTAGCGCAGGATCTGTAAAGCGCTGCGCCCGTTGTTGGCCAGCGTCACCGTGCCCCACTGCTTGAGCCCCGGGCAGGTGACCGACTTGCCGTCGCAGTATTCGGAGTAATAGGGGTTCACGGTGCCGCGCTTGCGCAGATAGGTGTTGAAAATGTCATCGGTGATGCGCACCATCACCTCGAACACAGTGCGCCCGTGGACGTAATACTGGTCGTAGCTGGTGGAGTTGGTGATGTTGAAGGTGTAGCCCTTGCTGGGGTACCATTCGGTGTAGATGCGGTTCAGCGCCAGCGAGATCTGGCAGTGGATGTTGGCCCGCAGGGCCTGCTCCGGCCACGGAGAGTAAAATAAACCAACTGGCCAAAGCTGCCTGCCCGGACTGCCGCAAGGCACGGAGCGAGATGCAGGAACTGGTCCGGGCGGCACCGTGGAGATGGAGAGTAAAGCCGATCAATAGGAATGTCCTTGTGCCGACCATCCAGAAATATCTCTGATGCGGGCAGAAGGCTGCAGTACATAAGAATACTGGCAGCCCGCCCACCCTGTGCGTTGATACAAAAAGCCGCATCGACTGACGCAAAGGAATCGAACATGCGTTGCTTTTGTGAATCAATATATGAAATTTTATTGAAAATCCCTCATGGCGGTGGTAATATAATCCTATATCTCTGTCGTGCTGTACCTATGCCTTTTTGCGGTATTCGGGAGTGCAGAACGACAGCTGCCCAAGAGTTGTGAGGAGAACGATTTGATGGACAAAAGAACATTGCACCGCATGTTTTCCGCGCTTATGGCACTGGCAATGGGGCTATCCCTGCTGACCGGATGCGGAACAAAAAGCGCAGAACAGGTACAGGAGCAGGAGGATGCCCAGACCATTCAAGTGTATCTGTGGACCACCAGCCTGTACGAAAACTATGCACCCTATATCCAGGCGCAGCTGCCGGATGTGAATATCGAGTTCATCGTCGGCAACAACGATCTGGATTTTTACAAGTTTTTGCAGCAGAACGGCGGTCTGCCGGATATCATCACCTGCTGCCGGTTCTCGCTGCACGATGCTGCTCCCCTGAAGGACAGCCTGATGAACCTTGCCTTAACCAATGAGGCAGGTGCTGTGTACAACACCTACCTCAACAGCTTCAAAAACGAGGATGGCAGCGTGAACTGGCTGCCGGTATGTGCCGACGCACACGGCTTTGTGGTCAATCGCAGCCTTTTTGAGCAGTACGATATTCCTCTGCCCACCGATTACGAGAGCTTCGTTTCGGCCTGTCAGGCGTTTGAGAAGGTAGGCATCCGGGGCTTTACCGCCGATTATGCCTACGACTACACCTGCATGGAAACGCTGCAGGGACTTTCCGCTGCCGAGCTTACCACTACGGAAGGGCGCAAGTGGCGCACCGCTTACAGCGACCCCGCCAGCACCGCACGGGTCGGTCTGGACAATGCCGTGTGGCCGGGGGCGTTTGAGCGGATGGAGCAGTTCATTCAGGATACCCACCTTACGGCAGACGACCTTGCGCAGACTTACGATGACGTGATGGATCTGTACCGAAACGGAGAAGTTGCCATGTACTTTGGCACCTCTGCCGGGGTCAAGATGTTTCAGGACGAGGGCATCGACACGACCTTTTTGCCCTTCTTCAGCCAGAACGGCGAAAAGTGGATCATGACCACCCCGTATTTCCAAGTTGCGCTGAACCGTGAATTGGAGCAGGACACCGCGCGTCGCAGTAATGCCATGAAGGTGCTGAACGTCATGCTCTCCGAGGAGGCGCAGAACCGCATCGTTGCGGACGGGCAGGATGTGCTGAGCTACAGCCAGAACGTCCCCCTGCGCCTGACCGAGTATCTGAAGGATGTGCGCAGCGTGGTGGAAGAAAACCACATGTATATCCGCATTGCCTCCAACGATTTCTTTGCCATTTCCAAGGATGTGGTCTCCAAAATGATCGCGGGCGAGTACACGGCAAAACAGGCGTATCGGGCATTCAACACCCAGCTTCTTGCCGAAGATACGCCTGCCGATGACGAGATCGTGCTGACCTCCGGGAAGGGCTATTCCAACGTGTTCCACGCAGACGGCGGCAGCGCCTCCTTCTCCGTTATGGCAAACACGCTGCGCGGCGTTTATGGTACCGATGTGCTGCTTGCCACTGCAAACAGCTTTACCGGCAGTGTGCTGCAGGCAGATTATAACAAGAAAATGGCCGCTTCCATGATCATGCCCAACGGTCTGATGTCCCGCCAGCGCACCATGACCGGCGCAGAGCTGAAGGAAACCGTCCGCGCCTTTGTGGAAGGCTGGGAGGGCGGCTTTGTGCCCTTCAACCGTGGTTCTCTGCCGGTGGTCAGCGGCATTGCCTTGGAGGTAAAAGAAGAAAACGGCAGCTATACCCTGACTGGCATCACCCGCAACGGGCAGCCGCTGCGGGATGACGACACCGTTACCGTGACCTGTCTGGCAACGGAAAAGCAGATGGCAGCGCTGCCTGCGAGTGAAAGCGGAACGTCTGCGGGCGAAGATACATGGGTGAAAAACACATGGCGCGATCATGTTTCCGGCGGCGGCGCAGCGCTTGCAGAGCCGGAAAACTACATAACGTTGAGGTGAGCGGAATGGCAGACGAAAAGCGTAAACCCAAACGGAGCTGCCATTTCCGGCAGAAATGGCTCCCTGCCGTTTGTGCCATCCTTCTGCTGGTTTTACTAGCAGTCGGGCTCAGCGTGCGGTACATCTCGTTTGTGTCGCAGACCATCTATCAGGAAAGCACCTCGCATCTGGAGGAAGTGCTGCATAAATCCAACAATATGCTGAAGGAGATGGTGCGCAAAAACCTGACCTACCTGCATCTGTACAACGGCTTTCTGGCAAGCACCTCGGATGAGGCAGAGATCCAGGCGTATATCGAGGCGGCGCAGCAGGACACCGGCTTTGTCGGCTTTTACTTTCTTTCCTACGACGGCAACTATATGACGGTGACCGGGGAAACGGGCTACCTTGGCTTGCAGGCGAATCTGGACGAAAAGCTCTCTAAGGGCGAGGATATCGTTATGAATGCGGTGCTGCCCGGCAAGCCGCAGATGCTGGTGTTTGCCAGCCCCAAAACGCAGGGCAGCTACCGGGGCTTTGCCTATGATGCCATTGCCATTGCCTACTACAATGATGCGGTGCTGAAATTGCTGGACAACTCTGCTTTTCAAGGCAATGCCAGCAACTATGTGATCTACCCGGATGGGCGAGTGGTAATCGACAATTCCGTAAACCGCAAGGAAACGGTCTATAACTTCATTGCGATGCTGCGCGACTATTCTGATCTATCCGAGGGACAGATCCTTGCTCTTTCGGATGCCTTTGCGCAGGGCAGCAGCGGAAACCTGAGGGTAAAGCTGGGCGACACCAGTTATTATCTGGTCTACGAGGGCACGGCGGTCCAGAGCTGGACGATGCTGGGGCTTGTGCCGGTCAGGGTTGTCAATGCCAGTCTGGATAAGCTGTGGCTCCGCACGGCGCAGATCGTAGCGGGCATCACCGTAGGCATGGCCGTGCTGGTCATTCTGCTCATTGTGCGCAGAAGCCATACGACCCTGCGCCGGAAGAATACCGAGATCTCGTACCGGGACGAGCTGTTCAAAAAGCTCTCGCTGAACGTGGACGACGTTTTCCTGATGCTGGATGCAGAGACCGCCAAGGTGGATTATGTCAGCCCGAATATCGAGCGGCTGCTGGGCATCCCGTGGAAAGAAGTTCGGCAGGATGCCCGTGTTCTGGCAGCGTTGCACCCGAAGGACTCCCCGGATCGCGATAAAAACTATCTGGAAGGGCTTCTCAGCGGGCAGCAGCGCGAATGGGATGATGAGTATGTGCATCTGGAAACCGGGGAGCGGCGCTGGTTCCACATCGTTGCCATGGGCAGCGATGTGGAGGGCAGAACCAAGCACATCCTTGTCATGTCCGACCGCACCGCCGACAAACAGGTAAATCAGGCGCTTTCCGATGCCGTTGCTGCCGCCGAGACCGCCAACCGCGCCAAGAGCACCTTCCTTTCCAATATGTCCCACGATATCCGCACCCCCATGAACGCCATCATCGGCTTTACCACGCTGGCGATCAGCAATATCGACGATAAGGACCGGGTGAAGGATTATCTTGCCAAGACCCTTGCATCCAGCAACCATCTGCTCTCCCTTATCAACGATGTGCTGGATATGAGCCGCATTGAAAGCGGAAAGCTCCATCTGGAGGAGGTGGAGGTCAACCTTTCGGATGTGCTGCACGATCTGAAAACCATCGTCAGCGGGCAGATCTACGCAAAGCAGCTGGAGTTCTACATGGATGCAATGGATGTGACCGACGAGGATGTTTATTGCGACAAGACCCGGCTGAACCAGATCCTGCTGAACCTGCTGTCCAACGCCATCAAGTTTACCCCGGCGGGCGGCACGGTCTCGGTGCGGGTGCGGCAGCTTGCCGGTAAGGTGCACGGCTGCGGGCAGTATGAGTTCCGCATCAAGGACAACGGCATTGGTATGAGCCAGGAGTTCGCGCAAAAAATCTTTGAACCCTTCGAGCGGGAGCGCACCTCCACGGTAAGCCGGATACAGGGTACCGGCCTTGGCATGGCCATTACCAAAAATATCGTGGATATGATGGGCGGCACCATCAAGGTGCAGACAGCGCAGGGCAAGGGCAGCGAATTTATCATCTGCCTGCCCATGCGCACACAGGCAGAGCACCGTCCGGTGGAAAAGATCACCGAGCTGGAAGGCCTGAAGGCGCTGGTGGTGGATGATGACTTCAACACCTGCGACAGCGTGACAAAGATGCTGGTCAAGGTGGGGATGCGCGCCGAGTGGACCCTTTCCGGCAAGGAGGCGGTGCTGCGCGCGCGGCAGTCCATTGAGATGAGCGATGTCTACCACGCCTACATCATCGACTGGCGTCTGCCGGATATGAACGGCATCGAGGTCACCCGCCAGATCCGCAGCCTGCACGATGATACACCTATTATTATCCTGACCGCCTACGACTGGTCGGATATTGAGGTGGAGGCAAAGGCAGCCGGTGTGACCGCCTTCTGCTCCAAGCCTATGTTCATGTCCGACCTGCGCGAGACCCTGATGAGCGCCCTCGGGCAGAACCAGACAGATGCGGCGCAGGAGCTTTTGCCCCAAAAGAATGCCGACTTCAAGGGCAGGCATATCCTGCTGGTGGAGGACAACGAGCTGAACCGCGAGATCGCGCAGGAAATTCTGCGCGAGTACGGCTTCCGGGTCGATACGGCAGAAAACGGTGCAGTGGCGGTGGAAAAGGTCTGCACGGCAGCGCCGGGCAGCTATGATCTGGTGCTGATGGATGTGCAAATGCCGGTGATGGATGGCTATACTGCCACCCGGAAGATCCGTGCACTGGACGACCCGGCTCGGGCAAAGATCCCGATCCTTGCCATGACCGCCAACGCATTCGACGAGGATCGCTGCAACGCGCTGGAAAGCGGCATGAATGGCTTTTTGTCCAAACCCATCGTGATCAGCGACCTGGTGCAGGAGCTGCACAAGATCCTGTGAGCCAAACGCCTGTCATGCAAAACAAATAAAGCACCCGCAGCATTCGCTTCCTGAGGTCAAGAGCCTCTGCGAAGCCTGCTGCGGGTGCTTTTGCTTTTGTCGGATGGTGTTATGATTTCAGTACATCTGCAAGAACCTGCAGCAGGTGCGGAATATCCAACGGCTTTGCAATGTGGCCGTCCATCCCAGCCTTCAATGCACTCTGGCGGTCTTCTTCAAAGGCATTTGCTGTCATTGCAAAAATGGGAATGCCTGCCTTTGCAGCATCCGGCAGGGCACGGATCTGCCGTGTCGCCTCGTAGCCGTCCATCTTGGGCATCTGGATATCCATTAAAATCAGGTCGTACTGCCCGGGGGCCGCCTGCTTCATCTTCCGGACGGCGATCTCGCCATCCTCAGCAGTGTCCACCGCAAAGCCCGCTTCCTTCAGGATCTCCTGTGCAAGCTCACGGTTCAAGGCATTGTCCTCCACCAGCAAAAGTTTCTTTCCCTTGAAACCGGAGGCATTTGGCTGCGATGGTTCGTGGATAGGCTCTGCACCAAACGGTTCTGCCAGCACTCTGCGCAATTGGGAAAGGAATAGCGGCTTTTCGCAGAAAGCGGTCACGCCGGCAGCGCGGGCTTCCTCTTCGATATCTGCCCAGTCGTAGGCCGTCAGAATGATGATGGGGCAGCTTTTCCCAATCACCTTGCGGATCTGCCGCACGACCTCGATGCCGTTCATATCGGGAATCAGCCAGTCGATAATGTAGACGCTGAATTCATCGCCCTGTTCCATGGCGTACCGGGTGCGGATCACCGCTTCCCGGCCGGAGATCGTCCACTCCGGCCGCATCCCGATCTTAGACAGCATGGTGCTGACACTCAGGCAGGTGTCGGTATCGTCATCCGCTACCAATGCGCGCAGCCCTTCCAGCTGCGGGATCTGCTTGGGCTCCACCTTTTGTCCGCTGAGTGCGAAACAGAGATCTACGATGAATTCGCTGCCCTTGCCCGGCTCGCTCTCAATGGCAATGGTGCCGCCCATCAAGTCCACAATGTTCTTGGTGATGGACATGCCCAGGCCGGTGCCCTGAATGCCGCTGACTGTGGAGCTTTCCTCTCGGCTGAACGCCTCAAAGATGTGTTTCTGGAACTCTTTGCTCATGCCAATGCCATTGTCCTTGATGCGGAACTCATAGCAGCCACGGCCCTTGGGCGCACCGTTCTTCTGGGCAATGCGGATGCTGATCATGCCGCCTGTGGGAGTGAACTTGATGGCGTTGGACAAAATGTTCAGCAAGATCTGGTTCAGCCGCAGCGGGTCGGTGATGATGTCCTCATTTTCCACATCCATGGTATCGATGAAAAGCGACAGCCGCTTTGCCGAAACATTGGGTTGAATGATGGAGCGCACATCGTGGACGAGGTCCGGCAGATGCACCGCTTTTTCATCAATCTTTACTTTTCCGCTCTCGATGCGGCTCATATCCAGCACATCATTGATGAGGGAAAGCAGATGTTGGCTGGAGGTCGAAATCTTTTTCAGGTAGTCCAGTACCTGTTCTTTATTATCAATATGGGTCGCAGCCAGCGAGGTGAAGCCAATGATGGCGTTCATGGGAGTACGGATATCGTGGCTCATGTTGAACAGGAACTCCCGCTTGGCGCGGTTTGCCGCCCCTTCGTGCTGGAGTGCGATCTCCAGTTTGCGATTTTGTTCCTCCAGCTGAGCCTGGTACTTCTTCTCCTGTTCTTTTTTCTGCTGCTCCATCTCCTGCACGGAGCGTCTGCGCAGCACCTGAAGGATCATTACAAGCAGGATATAACTGACCAGTGCCATCAGGATCAACGGAAGGGATTCCCGGAAGACCGATCTTTCGTCTGTATACGCATAGAGATCAAACGATCTTCCATGGCAGTATATTCCAAAATAGCAGCCGGAGCCGTTCCAACCGCGGGTATGGGTCAGCGTTTCGGCGGTCCCGATTTTGCGGATTCCCTGCACCAGCGGACTGTCCGCTGCACCCTGCCCGATCAGCTCCGGGCAGTTAGAGGCAATGACCTGATCGTCCTGCACGATGAACAATGTGCCGCTGGTCTCAGCCGAGTAGCCGTCCAGTATACTCTGGATGGACAGAGCTGTTCCCTCTACGAATTCTGCCGGGGTATAACGGTAGGCAAGCAGGATCACATCTTTGTCTTCTGCCCGATATGCCGCAACATCCACGGCAGACCCATCTTCCAGCAGGACCCGCTTCAGGTAAGTCTTTTGCAGGTAAGAGAAAACGTCCAGAACGGTATCATTTTTGAGCTGTTCTCCAAACCGGGCATAGCCGATGCCGTTCGTTGTGGATTCGCACAGGAGCGTACCGTCCGGGGCCAGAACCGAGATCCCTGTGAGCCAAAGCGTCTCCACCTGCTTGTTCAGGCACTGCGGATCGGAAAAATCGAGCGCAGGGTCCTGTGCCAGCTGATGCACCGCTACCGCTGCGCGGCGGAGCGCTTTGGCAACAACGGTATCATTGTACTTTTCAAAGCTGGTGGACTGCGATTTGACAAAATCAAGAGTCTGGCAGAAACGTTCCTCCGTTGCGCGCAGTGCCCGCCAACCCGAGAAGAAAACGATGCCGACCATAAAAAGCACGCCGATGATCAGATGGATTCCCCATCTCCATGTATCCGGAAGGGTTCTGTTTTTATGTGCCAATGGTGTCCACCTCCAGATACTGCGAAGCATGCTCAAGATATCGGCCAAGGATCTGCTCCAGTGTGCCGTCTGTGCGCATCTGCGCAAGAACAGCGTTTAGCTGGCTGTCCAGCCCACGGCTGTCATTTTTTGCAAAGGCGATGCCCAGGCCGGTGACCAGCAGCGGTTCTTCGAGGATGCGGAACTCCACAAAATTGTCCTTCATGTATTGCAGGATGGCCGTTTCATGGGCAGCGATGGCATCCACGTAGCCGCAGGCCAGCATCGCATACTGCACGCTGCGGTCTTCGATGCTGAACACATCGACCGCTTGCGGGATGCGCGGATCAGAGCCGCTGAGGAAGATCTCCTCCGGCTTGCCGGTGCTCTGCACGGCGACGGTCTTTCCGGCAAGGTCGCCGAGTGTCCGGATGCTGCTGTCGGCATCCACTGCAACCACCTGACGGCTCACCATGTAGGGCCCCGCCCAGCGGTATATCTCCTCGCGCCCATCCATGGAAAAGCAGCCCCAGATGCAGTCGATGGTACCGCTTTCCACCAGATTTGTTTTTTGCTCCCAATCGATCGGTTCAAACCGGGCAGCGTACCCCATGCGGCGGAATGCTTCGGTGGCGATCTCCACGTCGATCCCGGCGGGAATGCCGTCATTGTTCAGATAAATATAGGGCGGATAGGTATCGCTTCCCACAAGGATCTGCGGAAGATTGCTGTCCATAGCGTCCGTTCCGCCGCAGGAAGTCAGACTGCCAACGGCAGCAGATGCCGCCAGCAGCGTGCAGCCGTGCAGAAATGCACGGCGTGAGATTCTGTGCTTCATTCGGGCTTTTCGTTCTCCTGTCTTTATTGCTTCCGCTGCTCAGTTATACTGCTGTAATTCTTCTTTCAGGTCGGCCTGGATATCCATGAGGCATTGCAGCAGCAGCGGGTTAAACGCTCCACACTCACCGTTCAGAATCAGCTGCACGGCTTTTTCGTGGGAGAAGGCTTTTTTATAGCAGCGCTCGCTGGTCAATGCATCGTATACGTCGGCCAGCGAGACCAGTTGTGCGCTGATGGGGATCTCATCGCCCTTCAGTCCATCCGGGTAGCCGCGCCCATCCCAGCGTTCGTGGTGCCAGCGGGCGATCTCATAGGCGGTTTGCAGCAAAGGCTGCTTGCCAAAATTATCCAGATTTTGCAGCATCTCGGCTCCCAGCATGCTGTGGGTCTTGATGACTTCAAATTCCTCCGGGGTCAGTTTGTCGGGCTTGTTGAGGATCTTGTCGTCAATGCCGATCTTGCCGATGTCGTGCAGGGCAGAGGCCAGCGGGATCAAATCCTGCTGTTCGGCAGAGATCGAGTACTTGTCACTGACCTCCAATAGACAGTGGAGCAGCGTTTCTGTGATGATACGGATGTGCCGCACATGGAGACCACTTTCACCGTTGCGGAATTCTACGATATGACTCAGAACACCCACCAGCATATCCGTATTGTTTTCACGGGCACGGATCTGGTCAGAAACCATCTGCACCAGCCGCCGCTGCTTGGCGTACAGCTTGATGGTATTGGTCACGCGGCGGTACACGATGCGCGCATCAAAGGGGCGATTGACATAATCACTTGCACCCAGTTCGTAGGAACGCCGGATCGCCGCATCAGAGTCCTCGCTGGAGATCATAATGACCGGGGTATCCTCGATGGTGTGGTTGGCATTCATGGCTTTCAGCACTTCAAATCCGTCCATAACGGGCATATTGATGTCCAGCAGAACCAGTGCAATGTTTCCGGCTTCCTCCTGCAATTTTTCAATGCATTCTTTTCCGTTTTCTGCTTCCAGAACGTGGTAACTATCTCCTAAAATCTCTGCCAGCATCATGCGGTTCATTTTAGAGTCGTCCACAAGCAGGACCTGGGATTTTTCCTGCAAAAGCGTTTCCGGTGCGGCCAGGCTGCGCCCCGGAATCTCCACCATGACGGCATTCTTGCGGCACTTTGCCTGATACATCAGCCAATCTGCACGGCGAACAATGTTTTCCATGGGGTCGGCAATGGTCTGTATCGTTCCGCCGATGCTCAGCGAGATGCGGAAATGCGAATAGCCGGGTACAGATGCCATCTGTGCGGCCGTGTGGATCTGTTCCAGTTTGGTCTGCAAAAAATCTCCCGGAATGCCGGGTAAGACCAGCAGAAACTCGTCTCCTCCGTAACGGATGAGCAAGTCCGACTCCCGGATGCAAGACTGGATGGCTTTTGTCGCCGTTTTCAGTGCCATATCTCCTGCGTAATGCCCGTATGCATCGTTGCAGATCTTGAAATCATCCACATCCAGCAATGCGATTCCTGCCGGGCCGATGGACTTACGGACAACTTCTTCGTAATAGCGGCGGTTGTACGCACCTGTCAGAGAATCCCGATAAAGTTCTTCTTTGAATGCTCGCTCCTGTGTGGCATGCAGCTGGTTTGTTTCGTCCAGCTGGGCTTTCTGACTCTTGATCAACTGTTTCAGCGTTTGCTCCGCTGCAGTAAGAGCGGCTTCCTGTTGATGAATTTTTTTCAACAGCTGCTGCTCACGCGTTTTGTAATATTCTTCGATCTCGGAAAGTGTATTCACGTTCTGACCTTCTTCCACATCATGTGTGTGTTAATTGTCTGCGAAAGCGTGATGTGCCGCTATTTATTTTCGGGGGGGGGGACACGGAAGCGCTTCACCGTCTGCTCCAGAGCGCTGATGTCCACGGGCTTGGACAGATGTTCGTCCATGCCGGCCTCCTTGCTCTTTTGCATATCCTCAAGGAAGGCATTGGCGGTCATGGCAAGGATGGGGATGATGCGTCCCAGCGGGTTTTCACCATTGCGGATGCGGCGGGTGGCTTCCAAACCGTCCATCACCGGCATCTGCACGTCCATCAAAATCATGTCATAATCGCCGGGCTTTACGCTGGCAAAGGCATCCACGATCTCCTGACCGTTGGAGCAGATGGTGCAGCTTGCGCCTTTTGTTTCCAGCAGCATTTGCAGAATCTCGGCGTTGATGGCGTTATCCTCGGCGCAGAGGAACTTCATGCCGGACAGAGGAGAAGCGTTCTCTTCTTCCTCCGGGGGCACCTGTGTCTCTTGCACCGTATCTGCTTTGGTATCAATGGGGAATTCCAGCACCACCTCAAAGCGGGTGCCCTTACCGGTGGTGCTCTCCACGTGGATGGTGCCGCCCATCAGGTCTATGATGCTCTTGGTGATCGCCATGCCAAGGCCGGTGCCCTGCACCTTGCTGACGGTGGAAGTGCATTCCCGCTCAAAGGGTTCAAAAATGTGCTTCTGGAACTCCTCGCTCATGCCGATGCCGTTATCCTGCACCACAAAGCGGTACCGGGCGTAGTGCTCGTTCCGGGGCAGCTCTTCCACCTCCAACCGGATGTGCCCGCCGGTGGGCGTATACTTGACCGCGTTGGAGAGGATGTTCATCAGCACCTGATTCAAACGGTTGGGGTCGGCCAGCACGTTTTCGTGCTGCAGATTGGTGCTTACCGTAAAGCTCTGACTGCGCTGACCTGCCTGCTGCCGGATGATGTTGTCCAGCTGACTGATCTGCTGGGGCAGATTCATCTTTTCCACATTCAGGGTGGTCTTGCCGCTCTCGATGCGGCTCATATCCAGAATATTGTTGATGATGCCCAGCAGCAGCTGACCGGAGGTTTCCAGCTTGCCCAGATGCTCGGCAAGCTTTTCCGGCTCGTGCAGCTCGTTTTTCATCAGGGTAGTAATGCCGATGATGGCGTTCATGGGGGTGCGGATATCGTGGCTCATGTTGGAAAGAAAATCCGTCTTGGCTTTGCTGGCACGCTCGGCGGACTGTAACGCTTCGGCGGCAGCATCCTGCGCCCGCCGCATCTCATCGTTGGCCTGCGTCAGTTGGATGTTATACTGCTCCAGACGGAGGCTCGTCTCTTTTTCAGCCTGCAGTTCCCGCTGCTGCTTTTCCCGCAGGAGGAACCAGCCAGCAATGACTGCCGTAATCGAAAACACCGTCGCAAAGCCTACAATAATGACCATGACGATATTGACCAGCTTCTGCGTATTCACGGCCACATATTCTGCCGGAACAAGGAACGCCAGCGTCCACTGGGCGTTTTCCATCTGCTTCAGGGCGTAGTAATACTCAGTCCCGTCCAGCACGGCGTTGGAATAACAGGAGCCTGTGCGGGCAAGCCGCTCCTTTGCTGCTGCAAAGGAAGAACCGTGCAGATAGGACATCTGGGAGAGCACGGTGTATACGTTATGCCCCTTCAGCAGCTCGGTATCATTGGCGTTGAACAGCTTGAAGCCGTTATTATCCAGCACATAGACGCTGTTGTTATTTCCGTAGGCGTCGCAGCGGAAATAATCGTTCAGCTGGGTCATGCACTGGGAGATGCCGAAGTAGCGCAGGGTGATCTCGCCGGTCTCGCTTTGCAGTGTGATGGGGGTGGAGAGCTGTTCCAGAAACACCATCCGGGAGTCGTCCACGGTCAGCGCGTTGGAAACATAGCTGACCCGCTGCGGCGCGCTTTCCAGATAGTTCATTTCCCGCAGCAGCCCCGTGCGGCCATGCGCGGTATAATAATGTCCGGCAGCATCCACGGCAATCAATTCGACCTGTTTTTCATGGTAATTGGAAAGCTCCGACAGCTTTTTCAGATAGCGGTAGAGATCGGTATCGGTTTCCAGCGGGGTGTTGTACAAATAATTACACTGCACATTCACCTCGTCCCAGTGGTTGTCGATCACATCCTCCAGACTATGGAACATCTGGTGGGTGACCTCTTCCATCTGGCTCAGCCGCTCGTGGTAGACAAGGTTTTGGATGTAGGTCTGGCTCATGACAAAAAGGGTCAGGATCAACACGATGATGACAAAGCCGAAGCCCACAAACAGCTTTTTATAGATTTTGTTGTTCACATCCAGTATCTCCTGTCCGTTTTATTCAACTCCATGCGGTGTCTGCCCGGCTGATGGTGGTGTAAGCACCAAAGAAGGTTTTTGCGGCATCCATGCCCACCACGCCGCTGTCTGTCACCGTTGCTTCGGCAGCCAGCCGGTCGCTCACACCGCAGATGGCAACCTGATAGGTCTTGCCCGCCTCCGGTTGCACCGGGCTTACCAGCACATAGGGGTAGCCCTTGCCGTTGCCGTAGGCATCGTAACCAGAAGCCAGCAGGTCGCTGATCTGCTGCCCGGTCAGGGCAACGGTCTGGATGGTGCGGTTCCAGCCGGTAGGCAGAATGACCGAAAGGTCGTAATCCGTAATGCCCTTGGCGTACAGCTTGGCGGCTACGCCGTGGTGGTTCTGCTCGGTGGGGTTGCCGGGGATCCATGTGCTCAGCGAGACCAGCGCAAGGTCGCTGCCGGTAGCCTGTGCAAAGCAGCGCCCCACCAGCATGGCGCAGTCCTGCTGCGAAAGTTCCTCCGTAACGGTAGTGATGACATCCGGGGTGTTGTTCACCACACTGTCCTGATCCTCGTCCAGCTGACGGATCACATCCTCCATGGTAGCATTGCCCTTGATAAAGTCCAGCATTTTAAGGCCGGTGGTCACGATGGTGTTTTCCCAGCCGGAATAGATAAAGGGCGCGGTGTTGCCTGCGTTCAGGGCATCGGCAACATCGGCGTAGTAGGTGTCATCTGCCTTTGCACCCTTGAAGGGCAACAGGCTGCTTTTCAGCGCCGTTGCGGGCTGCAGAGCGCTGGTGCCCGCAACGGTGGAAAGCACGCGCATCACCTTGAGCGCATCTTCCAGCTTCTTGGGGTTCTGCTTCAGCTTTTTATTCAGACCGTAGAAGCGGTTCACATTCAGCACAAAAACGTTCTGGGTGCCGTCCTCCGAGAGAAACGGCATCAGCCCGAATTTATCGGCGTTGCCGTCTGCCTCCACAATGCCGTTGGTGTTTCCGATCAAAAACAGGGTGTTCCCCTCGGCCATCCTCTGCAGGGTCACATTGTCGTCAAGAGCATCGCCGGAGTCGTTCAGCATCCCGATGTCCTTCCACTTTTTGACATACGCCATTGCCTGCATCATGCCGGGGGTGTTGCTGACGTTTGCCTTGCCGGAAAGATAATCCTTCTGCCACAGTCTGCCATCCAGCGTGCCGAGGAAATCGGCATCTGCAATGTTGCACAGATACTGGAAACCGTAGCCCGGATACTGGATCTGCGACAGACAGAGATCGACCCCGGCTTCCTTGGCCTTTGCAGCCAGTTCTTCCAGCTCAGCGAAAGAATTGGGCAGCTCCCAGCCGTATTTCTTCAGCAGGGTCTTGTTGTAGGTGATGCCGTAGCAGTTGTAGGTCGAGGGCAGCAGGTAGATGGCACCGTTGTCGAACACGTCCTGCAGACGGGACTCCACATAGTTATCCGTAAAATCGTAGCCGGAAAGGTCCAGCAGTTTGTCGGAGACCAGATCGATCCGGGGGTCGTAGTAGGTCAAGGTGCAGACGTCCGGCAGGTCGCCCGCCGCAAACATATTCTGCAAACAGGTGGTGGTGTTATCGCCGCTGTAGGGCACGACCTCGATGTTCACTTCCGGGTAAACGCTGTGTACCTGCTCAATAAAGGCTTCTATCTCCTTATAAGGTGCCATAAAGGTGACGGCTTCGTGCGCATCTGCTGTTTTGCTTTCAGCCTTACCGCCGCCGCAGGCGGTCAGCGCTGCCGTGGCAGCTGCAACGCCGCAAGCCTGCAAAAACGAGCGGCGGGAGATCTTTTTCATCATGCAAATATACCTTCCTCACAGTAGCGCAGTGCTGCCGTAGCGATTCTTACACACCCCACAGAAATCCCCGCGCTCGCGGCCTGTCCGCACTGGGCTTTGCGCTGATTTTCCCATAAAATGACAGTATTATTGTATCATTGTAACAAAAGTGTTTCAAGCTGATTTTGAACGTCTTACAATATTTTGCATGAAAAATCTGGAAGGTTCTGAATTTCACCGACTGGAAATAGACTGAAGTGACACATAGCACGATCAAGTGAACCGAAAAGGGGGATTCGATGAAAAAAACTCCGTTTATTCTGCACGAAAAATTTCGTTCGGACAACAACGAACAGCGCAAAGAACAGTTTCAAAAGAGATTTGAACAATATATCGTCGATGAGCTGTCCAATACCGTTCCTTCAAAATCCTGCGCCTGATCTGGCATCCTTAAATTTGAAGGAGAGATGCGTTATGTTGCACAGGGACGATCGTGCACAAAAAGAAAGGTGCAAATCATGAAAGCGGCAATTTATTGCCGCCTGAGCAAAGAAGATGAAGATAAAATTGGCGAATCGGAAAGCATTCAGAATCAAAAGTCGATGCTGCTCCAGTATGCCATGGAGAAAGGATTTGAACTTTACCAGATCTATTCGGATGAGGATTATTCCGGCATCGACCGGAACCGTCCGGCATTCAATTCGATGCTGCAAGCCGCAAGCGAACAGAAGTTTGATGTGGTACTGGCCAAAACGCAATCCCGTTTTACCAGGGATATGGAGCTCGTGGAAAAGTATCTGCACGGAAAGTTCGTGGAGTGGGGCATCCGGTTCATTGCTGTCGTTGACCATGTGGATACAAACGATACTGCAAACAAAAAATCTCGCCAGATCAACGGCTTGATCAACGAATGGTATCTGGAAGATCTGTCCACCAATGTCCGCTCGGTGCTTGACCACAAGCGGAAAGAGGGACTGTTCATCGGCTCTTTTGCACGGTATGGATACTGCAAAGACCCAAATGCAAAAGGAAAACTCATCATCGACCCGGAAGCAGCCGAAGTGGTAAGGCGGATCTTCTCCATGGCTCTTAACGGAATCGGTGCACACAAGATCGCACGGACTCTGAATGAGGAAGAAATTCCAAGCCCAACGGCCTATAAGCAGCTGCATGGCATCCATTACCGCATTGCATGGAAGAATACAAATGCAGCTCTTTGGAGCAGTCCCACCGTATATCAAATATTGCATGATCAGATTTATATCGGAAATATGGTGCAGGGAAAGCATAAAAAGGTAAGTTACAAGTCTGAAAAGACGATTTGGATTCCAAAATCGCAGTGGATCGTTGTAGAAAATATGCATGAAGCGATCATTGAGCGAGAAACGTTTGAAACGGTTCAGAGGATGATGCAGGGGCGCACCCGAAGCGCTGTCAGCGGCAGGATCCATCCTTTGGCACGGAAAGTAGTGTGCAGCTGCTGCGGCTGTATCATGGAGCAGACTGGCCGTCCTCCCCGGGCAGACGGCACCCGGATACGTTATGTTCGCTGCCGGATGCACCAGCGCGCACCGGAAGTGTGCGGCAACAAGACCTGCACGAACCTGACAGATCTGCAAAATGTGGTGCTCCAGCGTATCCGTGCATATGTGTCGGACTGGTTCGACCCGGAAAAAGTAAAGCTACCGGAGCAGGACGACCCTGTCCGGCAGAGAAATCAGGCAATGCGGGAGGAACTGCGCAAGCTGCGTGGCGATGTTGAACGTCGGCGGAAGGCGATGCAGGAGCTTTATCTGGATAAGGTGTCCGGCCTGATCGATTCGGCGCAGTTCTTTGAGATGAACAAGTCTTTCCTCGATGAAGTAAGCAGTGCAGAAGCCAGAATCGAAAAGCTGGAATCCGAGCTGGAACAGCAGAAGGAAGAAAGTGCTACGATCCAGACCAAGATGCAGCGTGTGAGGGAATTGGCACAGGTTTCGCACCTGACCCGGGAGCTTGCAGTGCTGCTGGTGGACCGTGTAGTGGTCGGGCCGAAGGATGCACGGACGGGTGAACAAAAAATAACGATTGAATGGAATTTCTGAGTCGGCAGGCAGTTTGGCTGCCTCGCTGGGCTGTTTTCGTCCGGCCAGGTGGGGTATACCTCGCTGGAGGCGACATTGGCGATATAATCCCGGAAGGACACGGTCACGTTGCGGGCTGAGGCGGCCGGTTTGCCCAGATGCACCGTGATGTTTTTGGGGATGATCACCTTGTCCAGCACCCGGGGCGTGCAGTTTTCCACCGGCTGTGCACCGCTGCCGCCGCTGCCCGCAAACAAAGGGTGCGGCGGGATGACGATGGGCGCGTCCGGGATGTCTTTGCCTTCCTCCGTGACCGGAATCATCGCAGGCTGTGCCAGCGTTATCTGCCCGGCAAAGATCTGGATGCCCTCAATGCGCACGGTGCGGTAGCCGGATTTTGCGGCGGTCAGGCTGACAACGGCGTAAGGGCGGATGGTGTTGTCCTCGTCCAGCGAGAGGGTGCAGGCGGGGGCTTCAACGGGGATATCGGCGGCGCTGCCGGTCGCATCGGTGATGCAGTGCAGGGTAAAGCCGTCCCCCTGCACCGCAACGGTCACCCCCTCCATGGGGGCAGACTGGCGGGCCGCAAAGGTCTGGATGCGGAGAGTTCCGGTGTTTTTCATGGAGATACGCTCCTTTGCTGGTAAAAGTATGCTTCTGCCCCAGCGTATTCCGTCCGGCACCCGGGCGTGCATGGCAATGCACACCGCAAATAAAAAAGCCGCCCGAAGGCGGCAGGGGAGAAAGGTTTATTTGGCGCTGTCCTTGGCAAGGGCGGCGTCGATATTTTTTTGCAGAGCGGCAAGGTTTTCTTCCTTGTCGATGCCGCCAAGCAGGGGCTGCCCCACAACGTTGCCGTCCCGGTCAAAAACGTAAGTGGTGGGGAAGGCCATGATGTTCAGTGCAAACTTGCCGGCCTCACTGCCAGAGGCAAAGTAGATGTTGCGGTAGCTTGCGCCCGTTGTCTCCAGCAGTTTTTTGGCGGCATCAATGCCCTGCTGGTTGCCGTCCAGCGTCTCGGTGTTGATGCCGATGACCTCGCCGCCCTGTGCCTTGACCTTCTCGTTCAGGGCGTTCAGGTCGTCCAGTTCCTCCACGCAGGGCTTGCAGCCGTTGAACCAGAAATTCACCACCGTAAAGGCGTTGCCCGCAAACAGGCTGTTGTCCACCGGGTTGCCCTCTAAATCGCTGCCCTCAAACTTGGGGAAGGCGTTGCCCTGTGCGGCGGCACTGGAAGCGGCATCCTCTGCGGGGGCAAGAGCGGCGATCTGCTGTTCGATGGCACGAATCTTTTCGGCATCTGCGGTCAGGGTCTTGTACTCCTCGTCCGAGAACTGATCTTTGGCCTTTTCCACAGCGCTGCGCAGAAAATCGCCGTAGTTGGCGCTGATCGTGGTTTCGGTCACGTTCTTGTCCATAGAGGCGAATACCTTCTCCCACAGGGCATCGTTTGCGGAAAGGATCTCGTTTTCCTCGGCCAGCAGCTGCTCCTCGGTTTTGCTTTCTGCTGCCGCAGAGGAAGCGGCAGAAGAGGATGCAGAAGATGCAGAGGATGCGCCCTGCCCACAGGCGGCAAGGCTGAAAGCCAGCACAAGGCTGAGCGAGAGTGCGGTTACACGGTTGAGCTTCATGGTTTTACTCCTTTGTTGTTTCGGTATTTGATTGGTCCCCCAGCCCGAACTTGTACTGAATGGCGTCCGTGGGGCAGGCTTTCATGCACATCCCGCAGCGGATGCATTCGGCGTGGTTGGGGGTCTTGGTAATGTCTACGTCCATCTTGCAAGCCTTTGTACAGGCTCCGCAGGAGACGCATTTGTGGGTGTCTACGCGCATCTGGAACAGCGAGACCTTGTTCAGCAGCGCATAGAACGCGCCCAGCGGGCACAGCCACTTGCAGAAGGGGCGGTAGAACACCACGCTGCCCACGATGACCGCCAGCAGAATACAGGCCTTCCATGTGAACAGCTTGCCCAGCGCAGCGCGGATGCCCGCATTGGTCAGGGAGAGGGGAATGGCACCCTCCAGCACGCCCTGCGGGCAGAGATACTTGCAGAAGAAGGGGTCGCCCATGCCCAGCTCATTGACCGCCAGCAAAGGCAGCAGCACCACCATGACCAGCAGCACCGCATACTTTAAATAGCGCAGCGGCTTCAGCTTTTTGGTGGAAAGCTTGGGGGATGGGATCTTGTGCAAAAGCTCCTGAAACCACCCGAATGGGCAGAGGAAACCGCAGATGAACCGCCCCAGCAGCACCCCAAAGAGGATGAGGATGCCGGTAATGTAGTAGGAAAAGCGGAACTTGGAAGAGCCCACCACCGCCTGGAATGCTCCCACCGGACAGGCACCGGCAGCGCCCGGGCAGGAATAGCAGTTCAGCCCCGGCACGCAGACGTGCTTTCCGCCGCCCTGATACAGCGTTCCTTTTGCAAAATTGGGCAGGTGAATGTTGGTCAGCAGGGTAGCCCCGGCTTGTATAAAGCCCCGGAAGCGGGCAAGGGGAGAAAACTTTTTCTTTTTCTTATCCAATGCCCACACACTCCATACACAGCCGGATGGCTTTTGAAAATACGGTGTCTGCCTCGCCCCGCCATAAGCCGAACAGCAGCATCAGCACCCCGGCGGCCAGCAAAAGCAGCTGCGCCTGTTTTTTTGTCATGAACATCATAGCCTCCTGTTGTTTGATGGCATCAGTATACACCATGCGTGATAAAATCTCTGCTAAGAAAATCTTAACACGAATCTTAACACCGTCTGCTATAATCTGTTATAATGAAGAAAAAACGCAATTTTTATGGGAAAGGTGGAAAACAAAGATGCGCCTTTTGGTGGTAGAGGACGAGCACTCCCTGCGGGAGGATATTGCCCGAAAGCTGCGGCTGTCCGGGTACGAGGTGGATGCCTGTGCAGACGGCGAGGCCGCGCTGGAGGCACTGGCAGCAGAGCGGTACGACCTTGTACTGCTGGACCTCAACCTGCCCAAGGTGGACGGAATGCAGGTGCTGCGCACCCTGCGCCGGCACGACCTTGAGACCTGTGTGCTGATCTTGTCGGCACGCAGTGAAATCGCAGATAAAGTGGAGGGGCTGGATGCCGGGGCGAACGATTACCTTTCCAAGCCCTTTCACCTTGCAGAGCTGGAAGCCCGGGTGCGCAGCCTGACCCGGCGCAAATTTATTCAGCAAGACGTCTGTCTGTGCTGCGGACGGCTGAGCTTCAACACCCGCAGCCGCGTTGCTGCTGTGGACGGTCAGACCCTTGCTTTGACGCGGAAGGAGAGCGGCGTACTGGAATATCTGCTGCTGCATCAGGGACGCCCGGTCAGTCAGGAAGAACTCATCGAGCACGTCTGGGATGGCAGTGTAGACAGCTTCAGCAACTCCATCCGGGTGCATATCTCTGCCCTGCGCAAAAAGCTGCGGGCGGCGCTGGGCTACGACCCCATCCGCAACCGCATCGGGGAAGGCTACGAGATCGGAGGCGAGGTACAATGAAACATTTGTCCCTGCAATGGCGCATCACCCTGCTGACCGCGCTGCTCATCGCCTGCGCCTGTGTGTGCATGAACCTGCTTTTATACCGCACCGGCGTTACCGGCATGGATGCCCTCAACGGCTTTATGATGCAGTACCAGCCCGGCAGTGCGGATCCGTTGACCATCGAGATCCCGCAGGAGGAAATGTCCAGTCTGCTGGCGCATTTTTCGCAGGAAGTCTACGATGCAAAGGTGGTCTTTGGCCGCAAGGGCTGGTGCATCACCGTCGTGGTCACCATCGTCAGCGCTGCCATTGCTTATTTTGTCAGCGGCAGAGCGCTGAAACCGTTACAGCAGCTTGCGCAGCAGGCGCAGCAGGTCGATCAGGACAGCATCGCCACCGCCCGTCTGGACGAAAACACTGTGCAGGAATTCGGGCAGTTGAGCCGGTCGGTGAACCGGATGCTGGATGGTCTGGCGCAGTCCTTTGAGTTGCAACGGCAGTTTGCGGGCAATGCCGCCCACGAGCTGCGCACCCCGCTGGCTATTTTGCAGACGAAGCTGGAACTGTTTGCAGAGGAGCACCCGGCCATGGACGCCGAAACTGCCGGGCTGATCCGCTCTCTGCGGGAGCAGTTGGACCGCCTGACCGCTCTTGTGCGCACTTTATTAGAGATGAGCAATCTGCAATCAGTCTCCCGCACCGACCAGATCGCCCTTGCGCCGCTGGTGGAGGAGATCCTGACCGACCTGACCCCCCTTGCCCAGAAAAACAATATCTCTTTGCAGCAGGACTGCGAGGAACTTGGCATGGTGGGCAGCGATGCGCTGATCTACCGGCTGGTGTTCAATCTGGTGGAAAACGGCATCAAGTATAACCGCCCCGGCGGTGCGGTGCGCGTCACCCTGCAACAGGAAAAGCAGACCGCTGTACTGCGCATTACGGATACCGGCCCGGGCATCCCTGCAGACTGTCGGGACAGCATCTTCCAGCCCTTTTTCCGGGTGGATAAGTCCCGCAGCCGGGAGATGGGCGGCGTTGGGCTTGGCCTTGCCCTTGTGCGGGAGATCGCCGTGCTGCACGGCGGCAGCGTGACCGTGGAGAGCAGCAGCGAAAACGGCACCACCTTTGCAGTCACCCTGCCGCTGGCACAGCGGTGCTGAAGCCCGGCGACTGGGACTTTATTTTTGGCACACGGGGGAGTATACTGGAAGCAGAAGACCCCGGAAAATAAGAAGGACAAAGGAGATACTGAAAATGCAGGCAACCATTCACAACGAATTTCTGACCCTGACCGTGGACACCCACGGTGCCGAGGCTGTCAGCCTGAAAAACACAGCAGGCGAAGAGCTGCTGTGGCAGGCCGACCCGGCGGTGTGGAAGCGCCACGCCCCCATCCTGTTCCCCTGGACGGGCAAGCTGCCCGGCGGCACCTTTGAGGCAAAGGGCAAGACCTACAAGGGCGGCCAGCATGGCTTTGCCCGCGATGTGGAGCATACCCTGCTCAAGGCCGAGGGCGATACCATCCAGCTGGAGCTGCGCGCGGATGAAGCCATAAAAGCCGAGCGCTTCCCCTTTGACTTTGTGCTCACCAGCACCTTCCGGCTGGACGGCAAGACCGTGCACCACACCCTGAGCGTGCGCAACCCCGGTACCGAGGAACTGCGCTTTGGCATCGGCTACCACCCGGCCTTCAACATCCCCTTTGATGCCGCGCACACCACTACGGATTATGAGTTCCGCTTTGACCAGCCGGAAAGCCCGGTCATTCTGGACGCTTACCCCAACGGCCTGCTGAACGGCAAAAACTATTACCAGTGGAAGAACCAGCAGGCTATCCCGCTGACGGATGACCTGTTTGCCAACGACAGCTTCTGCATGGCGGGCCTGCGCACCAAAACGGTCGGCATCTACGAAAAGGACACCGGCCGCCACATTGTGTGCAACGTGGAAGGCTATCCCTACTCGCTGATCTGGTCGGCCCCGGCAAAACCCGTGCGCTTTGTGTGCATCGAGCCGTGGCAGAGCCTGCCCGGTGCTGAGGACGACCCGCAGGACTGGAACCAGCGTGCTGCTGCGGCCTGCCTTGCCCCCGGCGAGGCGTGGTCCACGACCTTGAGCACTACCTTTGAACGGTAACCACAGAAACGAAAAAAGCTGCTGTGCAAACGCACAGCAGCTTTTTTGTTGGGGGTTATCAGATTTTAGTAGGCGATGCCCCAGTAGACCATGGTCTTGGCGGGCTTGCCGCAGCAGGGGCACACATCGCTCAGGTGCTCCTGCTCGAAGGGCATGCAGCGGCTGGACAGGCCAGCTTCTTCCTTCATCTTCAGCTCGCAGTCCAGGTCACCGCACCACATGGTCTTGATGTAGCCGGTGTTGGCCTTGGCCAGCTCCTTGACCTCATCCATGGTGGTGGCAGCCCAGGTGCGCTTCTCGCGGTTCTCGAGGGCACGCTGGTACAGGTCCTTGCGCAGGGCCTCCAGCTGGGCGGGAATGGCGGTCTCCAGCTCGTCCAGGCTCACGAACACCTTCTCGCGGGTGTCGCGGCGCACCAGCACGCACTGGTTCTTCTCCAGATCCTTGGGGCCGATCTCCAGGCGCAGAGGCACGCCCTTCATTTCCCACTGGGAGAACTTCCAGCCGGGGGCGTTGTCGCTGTCATCCAGCTTCACGCGGGCGTACTTGCTGATCTTCTCGGCCAGCTCGGCAGCCTTCTCGGAGACGCCGGGCTTGTGGGCGGCGATGGGCACCACAACCACCTGGATGGGGGCGATGGCCGGGGGCAGGATCAGGCCGTCGTCGTCGCCGTGGGTCATGATGATGGCACCCACCAGACGGGTGGAAACGCCCCAGCTGGTCTGGTAGGGGTGATGCAGCTGGTTGTCGCGACCGGTGAAGGTCACGTCATAAGCCTTGCTGAACTTGTCGCCGAAGTAGTGGCTGGTGCCGCTCTGCAGGGCCTTGCCGTCCTTCATCATGGCCTCGATGGTGTAGGTGGCCTCAGCACCGGCAAACTTTTCCTTGTCGGTCTTGCGGCCCTTCACCACGGGGATGGCCAGATCCTGCTCGCACACATCGGCGTAGCAGTTCAGCTGCTGCTGAGTCTCAGCCTCCGCCTCGGCGGCGGTCTCGTGGATGGTGTGGCCTTCCTGCCACCAGAACTCACGGCTGCGCAGGAAGGGACGGGTGGTCTTTTCCCAGCGGATGACGCTGCACCACTGGTTGTACTTCATGGGAAGCTCGCGGTAGCTGTGCAGCACACGGGACCAGTGATCGCAGAACAGGGTCTCGCTGGTGGGGCGGACTGCCAGACGTTCTTCCAGCTTTTCGGAACCGCCCATCGTGACCCACGCCACCTCCGGCGCGAAGCCATTGACCAGTTCGCCCTCTTTCTTCAGCAGGCTTTCCGGCATCAGCACAGGCATGGCCACGTTTTCATGGCCGGTGGCCTTGAACCGGGCGTCCAGATCCTTCTGGATCAGCTCCCAGATGGCCTGGCCGTAGGGGCGCAGGATGATGAAACCCTTCACGCTGGAGTACTCCACCAGTTCTGCCTTCACGCAGATGTCGGTGTACCACTGTGCAAAGTTCTCTTCCTGGCTGGTGATCGCCTGCACGAGCTTCTTGTTGTCTTTTGCCATTTTGTTTTATCCTCCCAAGGCCGTGCGCCAAACGCTGCGCGTTCCGCACGAACCAAAATAAAGCCCCGTCTGCAGCAGCAGCCGGGTGCCGCGCTGCAAGGGGCGGGGCTTTTTACCAAAATCAGTTGTTCTGCGTGTGGCTGTCCACAAACTTTACCACATCGCCCACGGTACGCAGAGACTCAATGGCGTCGTCCGGCACCTCGATGCCAAACTCGTCCTCCAGCGTCATCACCATGTCCACGATGTCCAGGCTGTCGGCCTCAAAATCGCTCATGATGTCGCTGTCCGGGGTGATCTTTTCCGGGTCAATGTCCAGCTGCTCCGCCAGCAATGCGCGGATTTTTTCAAAAGTATCCATTCCAGTGGTCTCCTTTTTGCAGTTGTTTTGCATACGCGCACAGCGGGGTCTCTCTGCGGTGCCGCGCGGCACGGCCCGCTGTACAAAAGCGCTCTCTTTTTTTATATCCCATGCCATGCATATTGTCAAGCCCTGTTTTCCGGTTCGGGGACAACTCTTTGCGAAAAATTGCCCCGAAACCGGCTTTTCTGCTTGACAGATGCGCTCCGGGTTCTTATCATTATAAGAGAACAGTTTTCGGGGACTGACTGCCAGCCCCTTGAAAGGAGTTTTGAGCATGGAGCTTTCATTTACCAAAATGCAGGGCTGCGCCAACGATTATATCTATCTGGACTGCCGCACAGCCGGTGTGCCGGAGAACATCGCGGCCCTTTCGGAAAAGCTGTCCCGGCGGCATTTTTCCATCGGGGCAGACGGCATCATCTGCATCTGCGCACCGCGCACCGCCGGGGCGGATGCCATGATGCGCATCTTCAACGCCGACGGCAGCGAGGGCAGGATGTGCGGCAACGGCATCCGCTGCGTGGCCGAGTGGCTGTACACCCACGGTGTGCAGAAGGAGCAGCTGGCCATTGATACCCTCAGCGGCCTCAAGACCATCACCCGCATGGGCGAGGGACTGTGGCAGGTGGAGATGGGGGCCTACAGCACTCTGCCCGCCGACCTGCCCGCTGTGAACATGGGAGGTGCACCTCTGGTGGATGTCCCACTGGAAGTGGACGATAACCTCTGGCGGGTCACCTGCATCAATGTGGGCAACCCCCACTGTGTGACCGTTGTGCCGGATGTGGATGCCCTGAGGCTGGAGGAGATCGGCCCGGCCTTTGAGCATCATGCCAACTTCCCGGAGCGCATCAACACCGAGTTCGTGCAGGTGGTGGATGCCACCCACCTGAAGATGCGGGTGTGGGAGCGCGGCAGCGGCGAGACCTGGGCCTGCGGCACCGGCACCTGCGCCACGGTGGCAGCCATGACTGAGCTGGGTATCTGCCCCGCCGGTGAGGATGTGCATGTCCAGCTGCGCGGCGGCGAGCTGACCATCCGGGTGCTGCCGGGCAACGAACTGCGCATGACCGGCGCGGCCGAGACCGTGTGTGAGGGTACTGCCGAAGTGTAAATAAGAACCCTCTCAGTCGCCTGACGGCGACAGCTCTCCCGAAGGGCGAGCTTTTCTGCATCAAGAGGAAAAGTTTCCCTTCAAAGTGAAAAGCTCCCCCCTCGGGGGAGCTGGCATCGAGCGAATGCGAGATGACTGAGAGGGTTGTACCAATGATAGAATCGAGGGAAAGTACTATGAAAATGAACAAGCATTACAACGAGCTGAAGGCAAGCTACCTGTTCGTGGACATTGCCCACAAAGTGGCTGCTTATCAGGAGGCACACCCGGAAAAGGAGATCATCCGTCTGGGCATCGGCGATGTGACCCAGCCGCTGGCCAAGTGCGTGGTCAAGGCCATGCATGACGCTGCCGATGAGATGGGCACCAAGGAAGGCTTCCACGGCTATGGCCCGGAGCAGGGCTACCCCTTCCTGAAGCAGGCCATCCAGGGCTACTACGCCGGCCGCGGCACCAAGATCGCTGAGGATGAGATCTTCATCTCCGACGGTGCCAAGAGCGACCTGGCCAACGTGCTGGGCCTGTTCGATGTGGACAACACCGTGCTGGTGCCGGACCCTGTGTACCCCACCTATGTGGATGACAACGTCACCGACGGCCGCAAGATCATCTACAGCCGTACCAGTCAGGAAAAAGGTTTCCTGGGGATGCCGGACGAGAATGTGAAGGCAGACATCATCTATATCTGCAGCCCCAACAACCCCACCGGTGCCGCCTACACCCGCGACCAGCTGAAGGTCTGGGTGGACTACGCCCGCAAGAACGACGCCATCATTCTGTACGATGCCGCCTATGAGTGCTTCATCTCGGACGGGGACCTGGCCCGCAGCATTTTCGAGATCGAGGGTGCCCGCGAGTGCGCCATTGAGATCTGCTCTTTCTCCAAGATCGCAGGCTTCACCGGCACCCGCTGCGGCTACACCGTGGTGCCCCATGAGCTGGAGCGCGAGGGCATGAACATCAACAAGCTGTGGCTGCGCCGCCAGACCACCAAGTTCAACGGCGTGCCCTATGTGGTGCAGCGCGCCGCTGCCGCCGTGTTTACCGAGAGCGGCATGGCGGAGATCCAGTCCAACCTGGACTACTACCGCCGCAACGCCAAGGTCATCGCCGACGCACTGGACGAGTGCGGCGTGTGGTACTGCGGCGGCAAGAACAGCCCCTACATCTGGCTGCGCTGCCCTGGCAACATGAAGAGCTGGGAGTTCTTCGACTGGCTGCTGGAGAACTGCGGCGTGGTCGGCACCCCGGGCGGGGGCTTCGGTGAGTGCGGCGAGGGCTACTTCCGCCTGACCGCGTTCGGCGACGCCGAAAAGACCAAGGTGGCTGCCCAGCGCATCAAGGACGCCATCAAGGCACTGTAAAAAGGAAAACTCCCTCAGTCATCGCTGCGCGATGCCAGCTCCCTCTGAGAGGGAGCCTTCAGGTGCGGCCCGGAAAACTGCCCGCTGCGAAAAAAGCCTCCCTCTATGAGGGAGGTGGCACGGCGTAAGCCGTGACGGAAGGAGTTCTCAAAAGCTCTGTTGCACAAACTGTGCAGCGGAGCTTTTTTGTTTGCCCATTTTTCCCGTACCCCTTGACAACTGTGTATCTACTGTATATACTGTACATGTACAGATGAACGGGAGGAACTGCCGATGGATCTGTTTATTGACAACAAGAGCGGCGCGCCCATCTATGACCAGATCTACACCCAGATCAAGGATCAGATCATTCAGGGTGCACTGCAGCCGGATGAGGCCATGCCCTCCATCCGGGGGCTTGCGCGGGACTTGCGCATCAGCGTGATTACCACCAAGCGCGCCTACGACGAACTGGAAAAAGAGGGCTTTCTCTACGCAGTACCGGCCAAGGGCTTTTTTGTGGCCCCGAAGAACACCGAGCTGCTGCGGGAAGAGAACCTGAAAAAGATCGAAGCGCATCTCACCGAGGCCGTCCGCCTGTCCGCATCCTGCGGGCTGAGCAGGGAAGAGTTGCGGGAGATGCTGGAACTGCTATGGGAGGGCTGAATATGAATGCACTGGAATTGCAGGGGCTTACAAAACACTATAAGGACTTTACCCTTGGACCGCTGGATCTGACCCTGCCCGGCGGCACCATCTGCGGGCTCATCGGCGAGAACGGCGCAGGCAAAAGCACCACCATCCGGCTGATCTTAGACATGGTGCAGCGGGACGGCGGCACGGTGACGATTCTTGGCAGGGACAGCCGCACCGCTTCTGTCCGCACCAAGGAGGAGATCGGCGTGGTGCTGGGCAGCGATGGCATTCCGCTGTGCCTGAACGCTGTGGAGGTGGGCAAGGTGATGGCGGGCATCTACCGCAACTGGGACGCTGGTGACTACACGGCATTTTGCCGGAAATTTGACCTGTCGCCGGACAAAAAGTATAAGGATTACTCCGCTGGAATGCAGAGGAAGCTGTGCATTGCGGTGGCGCTGGCGCACCACCCGAAGCTGCTGCTGTTGGACGAGGCCACCAACGGGCTGGACCCGGTGGTGCGGGACGAGGTGACAGACATCCTGCTGGATTTTGCCCGGGACGAAGAACACTCCATCCTCATTTCCTCCCACATTGTCAGCGACCTGGAAAAGCTGTGCGATACCATTGCGTTCCTGCACAAGGGCAGGCTGCTGCTGTGCGAAGAAAAAGATGCTCTGCGGGAGGAATATGCCTTGTGGCACGGCACGGCAGCGCAGCTGGCGGCACTGGATGTACGGGTGTACGGCAAGCGGGTCACCCCCTACGGGGCAGAGGCGCTTGTGCGCCGGGACGCAATGCCCGCCGGAGCAGAGCTTGCCCCGGTAAGCATTGAGGAATTGTTTGTGTTGATGGTGAAAGGGGAGTGTGCAGAATGAAAGGCTTGCTGCTAAAGGATGCTTATCAGATATGGCACTATGCCAAAGGTGTCATTGTGGCCGCCGTGGTCATGATGGGCGCAGGCGTGGTTACCATCATGAATGGGGCCAATTTCTTTATTGTATATGCGGGCTTTACGATGGGCATGATGCCCATGACCCTGCTGGCCTATGATCAGGCCAGCAAATTCAGCGAGTACAGCGGCGTGCTTCCGGTGACAAAAGAACAGCTGGTGGGCAGCAAATACATCATTGGCCTGTGCGGGCTGGTGCTGGCGGAACTCTTCGCCGCCGCAGCCCTTGGCGTGGCAAGCCTGCACTGGACAGCTGTGGACCATGCGCTTGTGGTTTCCACGCTGGTGCAGGTAGGCATGACAACGCTGCTGAACAGTGCCGTTCTGCTGCCGTTGAATTACCGTTTTGGCTACGAAAAGGCAAAATATGCGTTTTATCTTATGGTCGGCCTGGTTGCGGCTCTGATGGGGTTTGGCGTGTCCGCCAATGAGGACGGCCTGGCCCGGAACCTTCTGCCGCAGGGCGTTCCGCCACTGGCTCTGCTGGGCATTGTACTGATCGTTCTGGGGCTGTACTCCCTCTCTTGGCGGCTGTCCGTGGCCTGGTACGGAAAGGCAGAGCAGTAAAATGAAGAAAAGTCAAATCGCGGGCATCCTGTTCGGTGTTGCTATGGGCGCTTTGTTCAGTGTGTCGCTGGGAACAGTCGGTTTTGCGCTGGGAGCAAGCCTTGCAAACTTGGGCATGGTGATGTTTGAAGGGCTGGATGACCCACTGGATAAAAAGTAGGGCATAAAAAGTGCGCCGCCCCTGCCGGAAAAGCTTCTCCGGTAAGGGCGGCGTTGTATTTATTTCTCGGACTTTTCGACGGTTTTTTGCGCGGCTTCCAGTTCGTCCACGCGCTTTTGCAGGGCGGTGATCTTATCGTCCATTTTCAGAAAAGTCCAGATCAGCACGGCCAGCACCAGAGCAGGCGGTACGATCATCCACAGGGACTGCTGGCACCACAGCAGCAGGGAATAGCCGCCGAACACGGTGAACAGGAACACGAAGAACAGGCTTGCAGCCAGTACAGCAAAAAAACCCATACAGAAAATCTCCTTTCGGTTATTCTTCCGTTTCTTCCGCGTCCGGGTCCAGCTCAATGGTGAACACAGCTTTTTTCAGCTTGCCGCAGCCCTGGGCCTTCAGGCCGGATTTGTAGGGCTCCCCGGCCAGATACAGGGCAAACCGGCCCTCGCACAGCATGCCGGCGATGCTGGTGCCGGCGGTGCCCACAGTGGTGTCGGCGGCTTCGTCGGTGGGCTTGGTGGGAGTCAGCTCGGCCAGGCTCACCTCAAACAGCTCGCTGCCCTCCAGGTCGGTCTCCAGCACGATGTGGGCATCGTGGCGCTGGAACAGGGCCTTGTCGGAGCTCTGCGGGGTGACGGTGCTGACGGTGACCACAGCCTTTTCGCCGTCGATGCGGGTGCGCCCGGCGGGCAGGGTGGTGATATCCCGGGCCATGATGTACTCGATGACGGTGTCCAGGTTATCGCTGACGCCCAGGTAGTTGGGCAGGTTGTTGAGGGTATCGTAGATCATGGAAAAGCTCCTCCATCTATAAGTTTCGGTTACCTGTATGGTATCACAGGTCAGGGGCAGATGCAATATGCACAAAGCAAAGAGCCGGGCAGACACGGCGGTCCACCCGGCTCTGGGGATCAGCTTACTCGGCGTCCTTGGGGTCGGTCAGCAGTTCCTTGATGCTGGGCACCACGCCGCCCAGATTCTGCAGTTCCGAGGGGATGATGATCTTGGTGGCCTTTCCGTTGGCCACCTTGGCCAGTGCCTCCAGACTGCGGATGGCCAGCACCTTGTCGGTGGGCATGGCCTCGTTCAGCAGACGGATGGCGTCGGCATTGGCCTTCTGCACGGCCAGGATGGCCTGGGCCTCGCCCTCGGCCTCCAGGATGCGCTGCTGCTTGACGGCGTCGGCGCGGAGGATGGCGGCTTCCTTTTCGCCCTCGGCAGCGGTGATGGCGGCCTGCTTTTCACCGTCGGCTTTCAGGATGACGGCGCGCTTTTCGCGCTCGGCCTTCATCTGCTTTTCCATGGCTTCCTGGATCTCACGCGGGGGAATGATGTTCTTCACTTCCACGCGGTTGACCTTGATGCCCCACTTGTCGGTGGCTTCGTCCAGAATGGCCGTGATCTTGCCGTTGATGACGTCACGGCTGGTGAGGGTGTGGTCCAGTTCCATCTCACCGATGATGTTGCGCAGGGTGGTGGCGGACAGACTCTCGATGGCGGCAATGGGCTGGTTGACACCGTAGGTGTACAGCTTTGCGTCCATGACCTGGAAGAACACCACCGTGTCGATCTGCATGGTCACGTTGTCGCGGGTGATGACGGGCTGAGGGGGAAAGTCGGCTACCTGCTCCTTCAGGCTCACCTTTTTGGCAATGCGCTCAATGAACGGGATCTTGACGTGCAGGCCGGCAGACCAGGTGTCGGAGTAGCTGCCCAGCCGCTCGATGACGTAGACCTTGGACTGCGGCACGATGACGATGTTGGTGATGATCACCAGAAGGACAACAAATACCAGCGCGAGGATCACAAAAAACAGAACCATAGTGCATCTCCTTTGTTGATGGGGTGGTCAGGCCTTGCGGCTTTCGGTGAGAATGGGCTCCACCAGGAGCAGGGTGCTGTGGATCTCGGTGACGCGGCAGTGGTCGCCGGGGTTCAGGATGTCGCCGGGGGTCACGCAGCGGGCGTTCCAGTCCACGCCGTCCAGCCGGACCCGGCCGGGCTCCTCGGCGGTGACGGGGGTCAGCACGGTGGCTTCCCGGCCAAGGTTGCGGTCGCCGTTGGTGGCGGTGGGGGCCTTGCGCAGTTTTGTGGCCAGCGGCCGGAAGGCCAGCAGGCACAGCACGCTCACCACGATAAACAGCAGCGCCTGCACCCGGAACAGATTGGTGAACAGACAGCTGATCAACGCGGCGGCCGCGCCGATGGCAAACCAGATGGAGGTCATATTAAAGGTACAACCCTCCAGCACCAGAAAGCCGACCGCGGCAATGAGCCAGAAAAATGGGGCGGTGTTCATGGGCAATTCCCTCCTTATGGCCCTATTATAGGGCATCCCCTTGGGGGAAGGTCAAGTGTTTTTTACTGGAACGTTGCGCAGAAAACAAAGTTTGGACAAAAATGCCAAAGAAAGATCCGAAATCACACAGCAGGGGGTGCCCGAGAAGCTGCCTGTCTGCCGCTGCGCCCCTCTCTGTGAAAAAGTAAGCTGAGAAGATCCGCAGATCTTCCCAGCTTACAGATCAAAATCAAATTCCGCTAAGGATGCTCAGAGCGCAAGCGGAGAGCATTTTAAATCGTTACGGCCTACAGGCATTACTGGATGTCGTAGTAGCTGTGGTTGGGGTTGTGGCCGTTTTCTTCCACCACGATGGTAAAGCCCATGGGGTTCACCTCCGTGTGTTTGCCGCTGGCCAGCGGCTCCACGATGATGTGCTCCGAGCGGTTCACGATGATCTCGGCGGTCTCGGTGGCTCCCACACGCTGGTAGTGCAGCACGCCGCCCTCGGCCCGCAGTACCCGCAGCGCACCGGTGCGGAAGGCATCGCAGCTGTGGCGCAGCTGGGCCAGCTGCGCCAGCACCGGCTTGAGCCGCTCTTCGTGGCTGTCCCAGCAGTAGTACCCGCGGTTGAAGGGGTCACGGTAGCCCTGCATGCCGATCTCGTCGCCGTAGTACAGGCAGGGCAGACCGGGCAGGGTGTAGATGATGGCATAGGCCATGCGCAGCCGCAGCATGCCTTCCTCGTAGGCTTCGCCGGACACGTTGCGGCCGCTCTGCCACTCGCGGCCCCGGCCGTTGGCGGGTTCGTCCGCAATGACGGTGAGGGCGCGCTCGGTGTCGTGGGTGGACAAAAAGTTCAGGGCCGTGTTCAGGGCCGGGGCAGGGTAGTGCTCACAGATGGACAGGATCTCGTTCATGGCCTGCTGGGCGGGCTTGCCCTTGACAAAGTCCAGCACGGCGTTCTTGAAGGGGTAGTTCATCACGCTGTCCAGCCCCTTGCCCAGCAGATAGGTGCGGCGGTGGCCGAAGCCATACTTGGTGGTGGCGTCCTCCCACACTTCGCCCAACAGGAATTTTTCCGGGCTGACCCGCTTGACGGCGGCACGGATCTTCTCAATGAAGGCGTCCGGCAGCTCGTCGGCCACGTCCAGACGGAAACCCGCCGCACCCCGGCGCAGCCAGGTGTCGATGACGCCGCCCTTGCCGGTGATGAACTCCACAAAGGAGGGGGTCTCCTCGTTGACCTCCGGCAGGGTCTCGAAGCCCCACCAGCTGCGGTAGCCGCCCTTGTACTTAGGGTCAAAGTCGTACCAGCTGCGGTAGGGGGAGTTGGGGTCGCGGTAAGCGCCGCCCTCGCCGTAGCGGCCCTCGCGGTTGAAGTAGCGGCTGTCGGAACCGGTGTGGCTGAACACGCCGTCCAGCACGATGCCGATGCCATACTTGGCAGCTTCCTTGCACAGGGTCTCAAAGTCCTCGTTGGTGCCCAGCAGCGGGTCCACGTTGAGGTAGTCGGCGGTGTTGTAACGGTGGTTGGAGTGGGCCTCGAAGATGGGGTTCAGGTAGAGGTAATCCACGCCCATCTCGTGCAGGTAGGGCAGCTTGAGCTGGATGCCCTTCAGGTCACCGCCGAAGTAGTCCTCGTTCAGGTGGCCGCCGGTCTCGTTGGGCTGCCAGAAGGGCTCGGCGTGCTTGTCGGCCTGATACAGCCGGTCCGGGAAGGGCATGGGCTTGTTCTCCACACCCTCGCAGAAGCGGTCCGGGAAGATCTGGTAGAACACCTTGCCCTTGAAGGTCTCCGGGGTGCGGAAGTCTGCCTCATACACGGTGATCTGCCACTTATCGCCGTCCTGCCAGCTGACCACGCCGCAGTTGTCCGGACCGCGCACGATGCGGCGGAAGTCGGTATACAGGTCAAAATAATAGAAGTACAGGCCCACATCGTTCAGGGTCACATCCACCGAAAAGTGGTTCTGTTTGGGGGTCTGACCGTCAAACTTCATGCGGTAATGTACCGGTACGTCGTATTTGCCCTCCTTCTGGATCACCAGATGGGGGTCCACATAGCCCAGCTCTTCCGGGATGCAGAGGGTCAGGTGCACGGACTGCCCGGCCCGCACTGCACCAAAGGGCTGCTTGAAATAGGGGTCGTAGCTATTGAACAGACAAGACAAAACTGGGTCGTCCTTTCTCAAAAAAGCCCCGGCAGGCGAAACGCCACCGGGGCTTTGGATTTTTAGCAAACCCTCTCAGGCTGCCTTCGGCATCCAGCTCCCCCGAGGGGGGAGCTTTTTACAAGAGAGGGAAACATTCAGGGAAGATGACGGAGAGGGTTCTTACTTGCCCATGGGCACAGTGGAAGCGTGCCAGATGTCGCGTGCGTAGTCCAGCACGGCGCGGTCGGCGCTGAAGATGCCGCTGTTGGCGGTGTTCTTCAGGCTCATCTGTGCCCACTTCTCACGGTCGCCATACAGCTTCTGCAGGTCGGCCTGTGCACGGCGGTAATCCTTGAAGTCGGCCATAACCATGTACGGGTCGCTGGTGCGCAGGTTCTCGGTGACCTCGTGGAAGTTCTCGCCATTCCAACCGCGCTCCAGGAAGTTCAGGGTGTAGTTGGCCACGTCGTCGCCCATGATAAAGGCGTTGGGGTGGTAGCCCACCTGCTTCAGGTTGTTCACCTCGGGGGTCAGCATACCGAAGATCAGCTCGTTCTCCTTGCCGGCAGCATCAGCGATCTCCACGTTGGCGCCGTCCAGGGTGCCCAGGGTGATGGCACCGTTCAGCATGAACTTCATATTGCCGGTACCGGAAGCCTCGGTGCCGGCCAGAGAGATCTGCTCAGAGACCTCGGCAGCGGGCATCAGGTGCTCGCTCAGGGACACTCAGTACTCTTCCAGATACACCACGCGCAGCTTGTCGCGCACGGCGGGATCGTTGTTGATCAGGTCGCCCAGCTTGCAGATCATGCGGATCATCTGCTTGGCCATGTAGTAGCCGGGAGCAGCCTTTGCGCCGAAGATGTAGGTCTTGGGGATGAAGTCGGCGTTGGGGTTCTCCTTCAGGTACAGGTACTGGGCAGCGATGTTCAGAGCGTTCAGGTGCTGACGCTTGTACTCGTGCATGCGCTTGACCTGGCAGTCAAAGATGGAGTTCGGGTCGATGACCTGGCCGGTGCTCTTTGCCAGGTAATTGGCAAATTCCTTCTTGTTGGCCAGTTTGATCTCGTTCAGGCGCTTGAGCACGGTCTTGTCGTTCTCGTACTTGTTCAGCTTGGTCAGGTCGGAAGCATCGTGCTTGTAGCCGTCACCGATGGTCTCATCCAGCAGCTTGCACAGCTCCGGGTTGGAGGCCAGCAGCCAGCGGCGGTAAGCGATGCCGTTGGTCACGTTCTTGAAAGCCTGGGGCTTGAACAGGTAGTAGTCGTGGAAGACGCTCTCCTTGATGATCTCGCTGTGGAGCTTGGAGACGCCGTTGATGCTGTTGGCGGTGTAGGCGCAGATGTTGGCCATGCGCACCTGATTGTCGCCGATCAGTGCCATGTAGTCGATCTTGCCCTGGTCGCCGGGGAAGGCTGCTTCCAGCTTCTCGCGGGCGCGGCGGTCCATCTCGACCACGATCTGGTAGATGCGGGGCAGGGTCATCTTGAAGATGTCCACGTTCCACTTCTCCAGAGCCTCAGCCATGACGGTGTGGTTGGTGTAGGAGAAGACCTTCTGGCAGATGTCGAAGCTCTTGTCCCAGCCGAAGCCGCACTCATCCAGCAGGATGCGCATCATCTCGGGGATGGCGAGGGTCGGATGGGTATCGTTCAGCTGGATAGCCACCTTGTCGGGCAGGTTCTCGAGGGTGCCGTAGGTGGACAGATGGCTCTGGACGATGTCGCCGATGGAGGCAGCAGACAGGAAGTACTGCTGGCGCAGGCGGAGGATCTTGCCCTCAACGTGGTTGTCGTTGGGGTACAGCACCTTGGAGATGAGCTCGGCGCTGGCGTTCTTGCTCATTGCGGTGTTGTAGTTGCCCAGAGAGAAGCTGGACATATCGAAGTCGGGAGCCTTGGCCTGCCACAGGCGCAGCTTTGCAACGCCCTTGCCGTCGTAACCCTGAACGTACATATCAGAGGGGATGGCCATGACGCTGTTGTAGTTGGTGTGCTGGATATAGTGGAAGCCATGGTCCCAG
>SKED01000180.1_pt1 | contig 77864 bp, 80 predicted proteins | sample 4826651 | NCBI WGS metagenome assembly SKED01 (sample SAMN11008818, study PRJNA524170) | human gut metagenome | biome: Human fecal sample; material: Feces; isolation source: fecal sample from pouch patient p19 | host: Homo sapiens | place: Israel: Tel-Aviv | collected 2016-06-28 | reverse complement strand
TGATATTCCTCCAAATCTTACAAATGTAATAAAAATATTATATATCTTAAAAGTTTATTCTGTCAACGAAATAAAAAATTTGACTTTAAATCCAGATACATTTTAAAGGTATGTAGAATCAAGCTAAGATGTAAAAGTACAGAACAAACATTCGATTTAGTTCTGTACTTTTTTTCTCCTGAATGATATACTATACAAGTAACAATACTAAGAAAACAACTACTATTTCTAAAATATCACCTCTAAATTAGAGCGCTCAGGAGAAATTACATGGATCATTTTGAATTAGTATCACAATACAACCCAACTGGCGACCAGCCGCAGGCAATTAAAGAGCTGGTCGAAGGCTTCAAAGAAGGAAACCAGTGTCAGACGTTGCTTGGCGTTACTGGATCTGGTAAGACATTTACCATGGCGAATGTCATTCAACAGATGAACAAGCCGACATTGATTATTGCACATAATAAGACGCTGGCTGCGCAGCTGTATGGGGAATTCAAAGAGTTCTTTCCAAATAACGCAGTGGAATATTTTGTCTCCTACTACGACTATTATCAGCCGGAAGCATATGTTCCATCTTCAGACACATATATTGCCAAGGATTCGTCCATCAATGACGAGATTGATAAGCTTCGACTTTCCGCAACTATGTCACTGATGGAGAGGCGAGATGTGATCATTGTTGCCAGTGTGTCTTGTATCTATGGACTGGGTAATCCGGTAGATTACCAGAACATGGTAGTTTCTTTGCGTCCTGGTATGATCAAAGATCGTGATGAAGTAATGGCAAAGCTGATTGAGATCCAGTATGATCGTAATGATATGGATTTCCACCGTGGTACATTTCGTGTGCGTGGAGATGTTTTGGAAATCATTCCGGCATATGAGAGTGACACAGCGATTCGTGTGGAATTCTTTGGAGACGAGATAGACAGGATCTCAGAGATTGATATTTTGACAGGAGAAGTGAAGGACGAACTGAAACATGTAGCAATCTTTCCGGCATCTCATTACGTGGTTGACCGTGAGAATATCAAACGTGCGGTGGCAGATATTGAAGAAGAATTAGAAGAACGTGTCAAAGAGTTTAAGAGAAATGACAAGCTTTTAGAGGCACAGCGTATTGCGGAGCGAACGAATTTTGATATTGAGATGCTTAAGGAGACTGGATTTTGTTCCGGAATTGAGAATTACTCCAGACACTTGGCAGGGCTTCGACCGGGACAGGCTCCGTATACATTGATCGATTATTTCCCGGATGATTTTATTATGATGATTGATGAGTCACATAAGACAATCCCGCAGATTGGTGGAATGTATCACGGAGACCAGTCGAGAAAGCAGACATTGGTAGATTATGGATTCCGCCTGCCATCTGCGAAGGATAACCGTCCACTTAACTTTGATGAGTTTGAAAGTAAGATCAATCAGGTGATGTTTGTATCTGCGACACCGGGAGAATATGAGAAGGATCATGAACTTCTTCGAGCAGAACAGGTAATCCGCCCGACAGGACTTCTTGATCCGGAAGTTGAAGTGCGACCGGTAGAAGGACAGATTGATGATCTGATCGGTGAAGTGAACAAAGAGATCAGTAAGAAGAATAAAGTCCTTGTCACAACGCTGACAAAGCGCATGGCAGAAGATTTGACAGATTATATGCGTGAAGTAGGAATCCGTGTAAAATATCTTCATTCGGATATTGATACACTTGAACGTACGGAGATCATCCGAGATATGCGTCTGGATGTGTTTGATGTGTTGGTTGGAATCAACCTCTTGAGAGAAGGACTTGATATTCCGGAAATTACTCTTGTTGCAATTCTTGATGCGGATAAAGAAGGATTCCTTCGTTCTGAGACTTCGCTGATTCAGACAATCGGTCGTGCAGCGCGTAATGCAGAAGGACATGTAATCATGTATGCAGATAAGATTACAGAATCAATGCAGCTGGCGATCGATGAGACACAGCGTCGTCGTGAGATTCAGATGAGATACAATGAAGAGCATGGAATCACGCCGAAGACGATTCAGAAGTCAGTGCGTGATCTGATCAGTATCTCTAAAAAGGTTGCGGCAGAAGAGATGCGGCTTGAAAAAGATCCGGAGTCCATGAGCCAGAAAGAACTGGAGAAACTGATCGCGGATCTGACGAAACAGATGAAGAAGGCAGCAGCGGAATTGAACTTTGAGGCAGCGGCAGAACTTCGTGATAAGCTTGTTGAATTAAAAAAGATGCTCAATGATATGGAATAGGAGATTACAAAATGGGTAAGAAAATGGACGCCAGACAGTACATTAAGATACGAGGCGCGAATGAGAATAACCTGAAGAATATAGATGTAGATATCCCAAGAAATGAACTGGTTGTTTTGACGGGACTTAGCGGTTCTGGAAAATCTTCCCTTGCATTTGATACAATTTATGCAGAAGGACAGAGACGTTATATGGAATCACTGTCTTCCTATGCAAGACAGTTTCTTGGTCAGATGGAGAAACCGGATGTAGAAAGTATCGAAGGGCTTTCACCTGCAATTTCTATCGATCAGAAATCAACGAATCACAATCCACGTTCCACAGTTGGAACTGTTACGGAGATTTATGATTATTTTCGATTATTATATGCGAGAGTTGGAATTCCGCATTGCCCGAAATGTGGTCGTGAGATTGCAAAACAGTCGGTAGATCAGATGGTGGATCAGATCATGGCGCTTCCGGAGAGAACGAAGATACAGCTTTTGGCACCTGTTGTACGTGGAAGAAAAGGAACACATGCAAAGCTTTTCGAACGTGCAAAAAAGAGTGGATATGTTCGTGTTCGTGTGGATGGCAATATGTATGAACTTTCAGAAGAAATTACATTAGATAAGAATATCAAGCATAATATTGAGATTATTGTAGATCGTCTTGTAGTAAAACCTGGAATTGAAAAACGACTGACAGACTCTGTCGAAAATGTACTTGAGCTCGCAGAAGGTCTGCTTGTTGTTGATGTGATCGATGGAGAACCTCTGAATTTCAGTCAGAGTTTTTCCTGTCCTGTCTGTGAGATCAGTATTGATGAGATTGAACCACGCAGTTTTTCTTTTAACAATCCATTTGGTGCTTGCCCGGAATGTTTTGGACTTGGATACAAAATGGAATTTTCAGAAGAACTGATGATTCCGGATCCGTCGTTGTCTATTAATCAAGGTGCGATTGCAGTTTTAGGATGGCAGTCCTGTACAGACAAGAGCAGCTTCACACGTGCAATTCTGGATGCACTGTGTAAAGAATATCATTTTGATCTGGATACCCCTTTTGAGGACTATCCGAAAGAAATCCATGATGTTTTGATTTATGGAACAGATGGAAAAGAAGTGAAGGTTTATTATAAAGGTCAGAGAGGCGAAGGGATTTATCCGGTTGCATTTGAAGGATTGATCAAGAATGTGGAACGTCGTTACCGTGAGACAGGTTCTCAGACGATGAAAGCAGAATATGAGACATTTATGAATATTACACCATGTTCAGCCTGTAAAGGACAGCGCTTGAAGCCGGGGGCTTTAGCTGTAACAGTTGGAGATAAGAATATTTCAGAAGTGACAACACTTTCTATAGAACGGCTTCAGAAATTTTTAGATGAACTTCAATTGACAGAGACACAGCAGTTGATTGGTAATCAGATTCTGAAAGAGATCAAAGCAAGAATCAGTTTTTTGATGGATGTCGGTCTGGATTATCTGACGCTTGCGCGTGCGACAGGAACACTTTCCGGTGGAGAAGCACAGAGAATTCGACTTGCAACACAGATTGGATCAGGTCTGGTCGGAGTTGCATATATTCTGGATGAGCCGAGTATCGGACTTCATCAAAGAGATAATGATAAACTTCTTGCGACGCTGAAACATCTGCGTGATCTTGGAAATTCATTGATTGTAGTAGAACATGATGAAGATACGATGCTGGCAGCGGATTATATAGTAGATATCGGTCCGGGGGCAGGAGAACATGGCGGTCAGGTTGTTGCTGTGGGAAATGCACAGGAAATTATGAAAAATCCAAATTCTGTCACAGGAGCGTATTTGAGTGGAAAAATCAGGATTCCGGTTCCGACAGAAAGAAAGAAGCCGACAGGTTATCTGAAAGTAGTCGGTGCACAAGAGAATAATCTCAAGAACATTGATGTAAAATTCCCTTTGGGAGTTATGACTTGTGTAACAGGAGTGTCTGGGTCGGGAAAAAGTTCTCTTGTGAATCAGATTTTATATAAAAGACTTGCAAGAGACTTGAACCGGGCAAGAACAATCCCCGGAAAACATAAGAGAATAGAAGGGCTAGAGCAGGTTGATAAAGTGATTAATATCGACCAGTCACCAATCGGAAGGACACCACGGTCGAATCCTGCTACTTATACAGGCGTATTTGATTTGATCCGAGATTTGTTTGCAGGAACACCAGATGCAAAAGCGCGTGGATATAAGAAAGGACGGTTTAGCTTTAATGTTAAAGGGGGACGCTGTGAAGCATGTGCAGGAGACGGAATCCTGAAAATCGAGATGCATTTTCTTCCGGATGTTTATGTTCCATGTGAGGTCTGTGGTGGAAAGCGTTACAATCGTGAGACGCTGGAAGTACGCTATAAAGGGAAAAATATTTATGATGTATTGAATATGACAGTGGAAGAAGCGGTAGATTTCTTCGAAAACGTGCCAAGCATTCGAAGAAAGATGGAGACGCTGAGAGATGTCGGATTGTCGTATATTCGTTTGGGACAGCCTTCTACAGAGCTTTCAGGTGGCGAGGCACAGAGAATTAAACTTGCGACAGAACTTAGCAAACGCAGTACCGGAAAAACGGTATATATTCTGGATGAACCTACGACAGGACTTCATTTTGCAGACGTGCATAAATTAACAGAGATTCTCCGCAGACTTTCCGGGGATGGAAATACAGTAATTGTAATCGAACATAATCTGGATGTGATTAAGACGGCAGACTATATTATTGACATTGGACCAGAAGGAGGAGACCGCGGAGGAACTGTTGTGGCAAGTGGTACTCCGGAAGAGGTCGCAAAGAATCCAGATTCTTATACAGGGAAATATATTGCGGCTATATTGGAGAAATAAAGACGAAAAAAAGACGAAAAAAGTCGTAAAATATATGCAAAAAATGCCTTTCTATTTTAAGCGAAGTCTATTATACTAAAGTATGCGGATGATAAAACATTACTGTTTTGGTTACATAATATTGACAACAGTAAATAGTGAAAAAAACAGTAACGATAAACCCCTTCAAGGGACAAAAGACACTTGATTGAGGAAAGAAAATGCTGGAATCAGTAACAGACGGAGTCATTTATTTGCAGGAGCTTGCTGAGAACAGCAAAAGAGCGTTTTAGAAGGGAGATATAGAAATTATGATGTCAGTAGATCTTGGAATAGATTTGGGGACAGCCAGTGTACTGGTATATGTGAAAGGAAAAGGAGTTGTTCTGAAAGAACCATCAGTTGTCGCATTTGATCGTGATACGAATGTGATCAAGGCAATTGGTGAAGAAGCGCGTCTGATGCTTGGAAGAACACCGGGGAATATTATTGCAGTAAGACCACTCAGACAAGGGGTGATTTCTGATTATACGGTGACGGAGAAGATGATTAAGTATTTTGTTCAGAAAGCTCTGGGAAAACGTACATTTAAGAAACCGAGAATCAGTATCTGTGTACCAAGTGGTGTTACAGAAGTAGAAAAAAAGGCTGTGGAAGAGGCTACCTTTGCAGCCGGAGCAAGAGAAGTTCATCTGATTGAAGAACCTGTGGCAGCTGCAATAGGAGCAGGAATAGATATTTCAAAGCCTTGTGGAAACATGATCGTTGATATCGGTGGAGGCACAGCAGATATTGCAGTTATTTCACTGGGCGGAACAGTTGTGAATACATCAATTAAGATAGCGGGCGATGATTTCGATGAAGCAATCGTACGCTATATGAGAAAGAAACACAATCTTCTGATTGGAGAAAGAACAGCAGAGGATATCAAGATTAAGATTGGAACGACTTATCCACTTGTAGAGGAAGAGAAGATGGAAGTCAGAGGGCGTAATCTGGTAACAGGGCTTCCGAAGACAGTTACGGTGACTTCGTCTGAGACAGAAGAAGCTTTAAGAGAATCTACAGGACAGATTGTAGAAGCTGTAATCGGAGTACTCGAGCAGACTCCACCGGAGTTGTCAGCAGATATCCTTGATCGGGGAATTGTTCTTACCGGAGGAGGATCACTTCTTCGCGGACTGGAAGAATTGATCGAAGAGAGAACAGGAATTAACACGATGACAGCAGAGGATCCGATGAAAGTCGTTGCAATTGGTACCGGACAGTTTGTGGAATTTATGAGTGGAAGAAAAGAGTTTTAAGAGAAAGAATTCTGAAAAAGAATTTGAAGTGTCAGGTTCTTAGAGAAGAAGATTCAATTACAAGGGGTGTGTATAATAGGAACACACCCTTTTTCTGCATATAAATAGGAAAAGATACAAGAAGAGAGAGGAAAAAGTGTGGAAACAGTTACAGGGTATGTGAGTCATATTGTATATAGAAATTCTGATAATGGGTATACAGTATTTCATATTGAACATGACGATGGTGAAGTGACATGCGTGGGAAGTCTGAACTATATTAATGAAGGAGAACTTCTTGAAATTCAAGGAGAATATGTGAATCATAATGTTTACGGTAAGCAGTTGAAGATTTCTCATTATAAAGTAAAAGAGCCGGAGGATATTGTTTCTATTGAACGATATCTTGGCTCCGGAGCAGTGAAAGGTGTGGGTGCGGCACTGGCTGGCCGAATCGTGAAAAAGTTTAAAGAGGATACTTTCCGCATTATTGAAGAAGAGCCGGAAAGACTTGCGGAGATCAAAGGAATCAGTGAAAGAAAAGCACAGGAGATTGCATCTCAGCTTGAAGAAAAGAAAGATATGCGAAAAGCCATGATTTATCTGCAGAAATACGGTATTTCCACAAAGCTGGCAGCCAAGATTTATCAGTATTACGGAATGAAAGTGTATAAAGTGCTAGAAGAAAATCCGTATCAGCTTGCAGATAATATTGAAGGAATCGGATTTAAGACTGCGGATGAAATTGCATCCAAGATTGGCATACATACAGATTCAGATTATCGTATACGAAGTGGTTTGTTTTATACATTGCAACAGGCAGTAGGTGAGGGGCATGTGTATTTACCACAGAATATATTGCTTCGAAGGGCGAATGCACTTTTAGGAGTTGATCTTGAAGATATTGAGAAGTACATCATGGATCTGTGTATAGAGCGGAAAACAGTTATGAAAGAAGTGGATGAGGAAATTCGCATTTATCCAGCACATTATTATTACTTGGAATTGAATACTGCGAAAATGCTTAATGATCTTGATATTGACTGTCAGATGCCGGAAGACATGATGGAGAAACGTCTGAAAAGAGTAGAACAGAAAGAAAAGATAGAATTGGATCCAATGCAGCACAGAGCTGTTATAGAAGCTATTAAACATGGTTTGCTCATATTAACAGGAGGACCGGGTACAGGTAAGACGACAACGATCAATACGATGATTCAATTTTTTGAAAGCGAAGGAATGAGTATCCTTCTTGCAGCGCCAACAGGACGCGCGGCAAAGCGAATGACAGAGGCTACAGGATATGAAGCCCAGACGATTCACAGATTACTTGAAGTAAGTGGAAATCCTGAGGAAGAGAACAGTGTAGGTGGATTTTTGAGAAACAGAGAGAATCCACTTGAGACAGATGTTATCATTATAGATGAGATGTCCATGGTTGATCTGAATCTGATGCATGCGCTTTTATCAGCAGTTATTCCGGGAACAAGACTTATTCTTGTGGGAGATGTGGATCAGCTTCCGTCCGTGGGACCGGGAAGTGTGTTAAAAGATATCATACGTTCAGAAAAATTTCACGTAGTGACACTTACAAAGATTTTTCGTCAGGCAGGAGAGAGTGATATTGTAGTAAATGCTCATAAGATCAATGCAGGAGAACCGGTTACAATTGATAATAAAAGCCGGGATTTCTTCTTCTTAAAACGCCAGGATGCGAATACGATCATTAGCGTCGTTATTACTTTAATACAGAAGAAATTACCCAGATATGTGCAGGCCGATCCAAATGAAATCCAGGTAATGACACCAACACGTAAGGGATTGCTGGGTGTAGAACGATTGAATGTGATTCTACAGCAATATCTGAATCCTTCAGATTCCCAAAAAACGGAGAAAGAAATTAATGGTAGATTGTTCCGTGAAGGTGACAAAGTAATGCAGATTAAAAATAATTATCAATTAGAGTGGGAAGTTTCTACCAGATTTGGATTAACAGTTGACAAAGGAATTGGAGTTTTTAACGGTGATATGGGAGTCATTGATGAAATCAATGAATATACAGAAACTGTTATCGTGGAATATGATGAGGGGAGAAAGGTAAAATATGGATACGATATGACAGATGAGTTAGAACTTGCCTATGCGATTACGGTTCATAAATCTCAGGGAAGCGAGTATCCGGCGGTCATTATCCCACTTCTTCCAGGACCAAAGTTACTATATAACAGGAATCTGCTTTATACAGCAGTGACGCGGGCAAAAAGATGTTTAACAATAGTAGGGAGTGAACTAACATTTCAGGAAATGATCGAAAACAAAAGCGAACAGGGAAGATTTACAAGCTTAGACGAGCGAATCAAAGAATTTTAGAAAAAATGTATCCAAAAAGATGCCCGTTTTGTCAGGAAATCAGATCAAAAGGTATTTGCGGTGACTGTAGAAAACAGGTTGTTAAGGTGGGAAAAATAAAATGTATCCATTGTGGAAAGCCATTAGAGGATGAAACGAAAGAGTATTGCAGGGATTGTGAAAGAAGAAAAAGTAATTATGAACAAGGACGCAGCCTATGGGTTCACATTCCGCCGGTTTCAAATTCACTATATCGGTTGAAATATCACAACAAGCGATATTATGCGGAAATCTTTGGGAAAGAGCTGGCAGATGAGTTTGAATTTCAGATTCGAAGATGGGGGATCCAGGCAATTATTCCAATTCCGTTACATAGATCGAAAATGAGAAAACGAGGATATAATCAGGCAGAACTTTTAGCAAAGCAGTTATCAGAATGCATGGGAATTCCTATAGAAAAAGATGTTTTATATCGGATTAAGAAAACCCGGCCTTTAAAGGAAATGAACGGGGAGCAGAGACACAGAAATCTGAAGGGGGCATTTGCGGTTTCAAAATCGTGGAATCCACGCCAGAACATTCTTCTGATTGATGATATTTACACAACCGGAAGTACAATAGAACGTGCTGCAGGAATCCTGAAAAAAGCAGGTGTTAAAAATGTCTACTTTTTGACTCTAAGCATTGGACAAGGCATCTGAACATATGGTATACTTAGGAGAGAAATCTTGAAAGGTGAATGTCGGATATGTTAGATAAAGACAGGATTCGTTTAATGACAAAAATGTCGATATATGAGAAGAATTACAGAGATGATTTTAAAATTGCCGATTATTACAGAAAAGATTATGCAAGTCTTAAGAGATGGATTACATTGATTTGGGTAACAATAGGTTATGCAATTTTGTTCGTTAGTTTCTGCATTTATTCGAGTGATAGTTTATCTGCTGATCTGACAATTTTAAAACTATTCGTTCTCTTGATTGCAGCAATTGCAGGCTATATAGTTCTTTTGGTTATATATGGGGTTTGCGCAAATAGTTTTTATAAGAGAAAACATGCAGTTGCCAAACAGAATGTAAAACGTTATTATCGTAATTTGTCCCGTTTAGAGAAGATGTAGGTAATTGCGAAACAAGTTCGCAATCCTGATTAAAAATGCGGTAAGAATCCTGCAATGCAGGATTCTTAAGATGAGAAGCAGGTGATATCAAAATTAGACATGACAAAAAGACTTCCCAGATGGACTGCGAAGAAAATGCTATAAATACCAAAAGGTCAGGCAATCAAAGGTTTTAAACTTCGTATATATTGATGCTGGTGGATTTTATCAGCAACAAGTACGGTAACAAGCTGTGTAATTCCGGCAAGAAGTAAATCAGCATGAAGTGTTTTTTCGTTCTGTGTTTTGCGATTCGCAATGCAGAAACTATCCTTGAATTGGTTGATTGATTTTTCGACATTTACACGGATCTTGTAAGTGTCGTCCCATTCCTGTGAACCTCGTTCTACACCAGGATAGGCGCGGAGATTCTTCTCTGAATAAATATAAATCATTCGTCCGCAGGAAGAAGTGGTGCATGGATTATCACAGTGACACACCCGACGTTTTGACTTGTCGGCAGGATTGTATTCCCATTTCATTTTTGGGCATACAAATTTCATGGTAGGAAGCTTGCTACGTAAATGAGATTTACTTCCTTCCCGTTTCATGGGAAGTGACGAATCATGTGGACAGCAGGGAATGCCATTTTCATTTACTGTGTAGTCCGTCCCTTCCATGGATAGTTTCACCCGGAGAGGAATAAAAGCCTTACGGAATCCGATATCTTCGAAAAGAGACTTATAGATTTCAATCGTATCAAAAGCGGCATCTCCAAGAAACGTCTTTGGTTCAATCAAAGGATGCTTTTGAAAAAAATCAATTAAAACAGGAAGCAGAGCTTTTGAGTCGGCAAGAGATTTATCTTCATCTGGAGAATCTGATTTCTTTTCTACAATAATGTCAGGATGTGCAGTTAGAAAATCCTTGTTGTAGAAAGATATGTCGCGGACAATACCAAGTCCATTTGTGACGATACCGAATTTATAGGCATAACAGAAGTGACCATTGATGTACATCTGTTGGATTGCCGGGGTGGCTGCAGCATGGGTTGGCATGGAACCATAAGCTGCTTTGTAAGGATCATAGGAATCATCAAGGTTATGGGATTTCTTAAAAACCTTCAGCTGTTTAATAATACGGTTGGCATACTTCGGATTATTTTCCGTAACCCATGCTTCAATACCGGAGGTATCAAAGATTGTCATGCCGGCAAGAGCAGGATTCAGTTTTTGGCATATCGGTTCAGTCAGGTCTACAAGATAATCGAACATAGATTGTAAGTCTGCCAAGAAATCCTGTTTAAATCGAGTGAATTTTGAACCATCCGGCACAACATCGAAGCCGCAGAAATCACGCAGTTCCTGAGAGTATTTCAAAAACACAATCAGGAGCGTGTCAGTCGGGATTGAAAAAATACGCTGGAGCAGAAGTGCCTTGAGCATAGGATAAAGCTGGTGCTTGCGTGGCCTTCCGGTTCGAGCATGAAAATGAGAAACAAAAGAAACAGGAACAATTTCATCGAGGTTAATGGCTTCGTCAAGAAGAGAAAGAAACTGATATTTATCGTTGTCGAATTTATTTTGATAATCTTCAAAAACTTCTGCCAAAGTGAGTTGCTTATGTGTTATCATATAGGTATATCTCCTTTAGGTGGATTGGTATTTAGTTTCTAGTCAACTCTATTTTACCATAAACCTTGAGGAGATATTTTATTTTAACAACAAAAAAATGCCGTATTTATGCGGTGTTTGGCGTTTCGCAAACGCCTATTAGAGAAGATGTGTAAAAAGGAGAAGAATGAGCAATGAACAATTTATTGGTTCTTAGAGAAAGATTTAAGCAGATTTATGTTTCTCACTCTCTCTTGGTTCGAAAGGGAGCACAGTTTTTGCTTGCACTTTTGGTGTTTAACCTGATCAATTCTAATATTGGATTTATGAAGATGGCATCATCTGTTCTTTGTACTGTTGGCTTAGCAGTAGTCTGTACATTTCTCCCTCTAGCAGTAATGACGGCAGCAGCAACTGTGTTAATAGTGGCTCATTTATATACATTATCTATGCCAATAGCCGGAGTTGCGGTGATACTGTTTTTGTTAATGTATATTTTCTACTTTCGATTTACCCCAGAGAAGAGCTGGCTGATTCTGCTGACAGTAGTAGCTTTCGGCATGAAAATACCACTGGTGATTCCGGTTATATTTGGGCTGTTAGGTACTACAATATGGATTGTTCCTGCATCCTGCGGAATCCTTGTTTATTATCTGCTTTACCTGATCAAAGCTTCTGCAACAGCATTGAAAGGTACAGATGGAACAACAATGATCAGCACTTTAACCAATTTTACAAAACAGTTTGTAGGCTATCAAGAAATGTGGGTTATGCTGTTTGCAGTAGTGATTGGAATACTGGTAGTGAACGGAATTAAAAATCGGGCAGTTGATCATTCCTGGAAGATAGCATCAGCAACAGGAGCAGCAGTTTGTGTGATCGTAGGTGCATCGGGAAATATTTCTCTTGGACTTCACATGTCTTATACGATGATGATTTTCAGTGGGATTCTTGGTGTTGTAATAGGATTGTTCCTTGAAGTTATTTTTTTCTCTGTGGATTATTCAAGAACAGAGAATGTTCAGTTTGAAGATGACGAATACTATTATTATGTAAAGGCAGTTCCGAAAGTAGGGGTTCAGATGCCTGAGAAGCAGGTAAAACATATTACAGAACATCAGGGGCAGGACGCAGAGATGCCGAATGTGTCAGAGACAGAAAACAATACTGCTGTGTCAGAAGTTTCTGATTTGAAGGAAGTTGAACAGAAAGAGGAAGAAGATCAGTCAGAACAACTGAAAAAGGAGTCTGATCTTGCACAAACAACAATTTTTAATGATTCAAACATGACGGAAGATATTCTTTTAACAAGAAGTCTGAGCAAGGAACTGGGTCTGGATCAGAATGAAGAGAAAAAAGAGTGATCGACAGAGCAAAAGATGCAAGAGTGCATAACAACGAGTGATTACATAAGGTGGTGAGACTTGAGATGATAGAGTGGATTCAGAATTTTATAAGAAATTATTCAAATGGAATGTATTTTCCACATATACAGATAAAAGATATCATAGAGATTCTGATTGTGACGATTATTGTCTATGAAATCATGCTCTGGATCAAGAACACAAAAGCCTGGATGCTTCTGCGAGGAATGCTTATGCTGGGGGGATTTATTCTTCTGGCATGGCTTTTTCAAATGAATACGATCCTGTATCTGGCAAGAGAGTCGATTAATGTATTAGCGATTGCAGCAATTGTTGTTTTTCAGCCAGAACTTAGACGGGCATTGGAGAAGCTGGGGGAGAAGAATTTATTTAGTAACATTAATCCGTTCGATAAAAATAAAGAAAATCAGAGGTTTTCGGATGAAACACTGGATAGTATTGTAAGAGCTTGTTATGCTATGGGAAGTGTATGTACAGGAGCACTGATCGTAGTAGAACAGGTGATTCAGTTGACAGAGTATGAAATGACAGGTATAGAGCTTGATTGTAAAGTGTCTTCTCAGGTGCTGATCAATATTTTTGAACACAACACCCCACTTCATGATGGCGCGGTTATTATCAGAGGGGACAGAATTACATCAGCAACATGTTATCTGCCACTTTCAGATAACATGACAATCAGTAAAGATCTGGGAACAAGGCATCGTGCGGCATTGGGAATGAGCGAAGTTTGCGATGCTCTTGTGATTGTTGTTTCAGAAGAAACGGGACTTGTTTCTGTGGCTTCCGGAGGACGATTGCTTCGAGCTATTAACGCAGAAGAACTTCGGAGTCAGTTAAGCCAGATTCAGTATAGAAAGACAGAGACAAAGAACAAGTTTTCTATACGGAAAGGATGGCACAGATCATGAAAAAATACAAATTGACAACGAATCTTCCGCTTAAGATTATTGCATTTGTTTTTGCAGCATTTCTTTGGCTGATTGTTGCGAATGTTGCTAATCCGGTTACGAAATCAACTTATACAAACATCAAAGTTACGATAGCGAACGATGATGTGATTACACAAGGTGGGGAAGTTTATACGGTTTTAGATGATCAGAATGTAAACGTAGTTGTTTACGCAAAACGTTCAGTGATTCAACAGATTAAGTCGGATGATATTGTGGCTACTGCGGATATCAAAGAAATGGATTCCAGGACAGGGTTGATACCAATTTCAGTATCAATTCCAAAGTATAGTGGATCTTATCAGTCGGCAGAGGCTGCTCCGAGAAATATACAGATTAAGACAGAACCAACAGGTAAGACTGTATTTACACTGACTGTTAGCACAACAGGAACGCAGCGTGACGGTTATCAGATTGGAGAGATGAAAGTTAATCCTGAAAAAATAACGATTACAGGAGCAGAATCAACAGTAAAATCAATTGATAAAGCCGTAGCGAAGATTAATGTAGATGGAATTTCAAAAGATGAAGAACTTACAGCAGAACTTGTTTTATATGATGCATCGGGAAATGTAATCAATCAGGGACAGCTAAGTAATAATCTTGGAGAAGATGGAATCACTGTAGATGTGACAGTAATGAGGATCAAGACGGTTCCATTAAAATTTGAAGCATCTGGAACACCGGCAGATGGATATGAATATCTCGGTTGTTCGAGCGAACCGGCGAGCGTGCAGATCTGCGGAAAAGAAGAGGCCTTATCCAAGATTGAAAGTATCAATATTCCAGCATCTGAATTGTCTATCGCTGGGGCAACAGAGAAGATAGAGAAAGCATTTGACATTACAGATTATCTGCCGGAAGGTGTAGAACTGATTGAAGGCGCTTCAGGAAAGGTTACCGCAACTGCAATGATCGAACAGTTGGGAAATCGTACAATTGAGTTTATGGTTGCGTCCATCAAACAGAATTATCTGGCAAAAAATCTTCAGGTAAGTTACGAGCCAGATGCTGAGGTGACACTTGTATTTCAGGGAGAGAAAGATACGCTGGATAGTCTGGATATCAGCAATGCAGTATCGGTAAATCTCCAGAATTACACGAAGGAAGGCACTTATGACATACCGGTAGAAGTAGACCTTCCGGATGGAGTAACGTTGACAAAACCAGTGACAGTGCAGCTTATATTGACTGAAAAAGGATCCACAAAGGATGAACAACCGGAAAATAACGCTGGGACAAATTAATAATACTTCATATTAATTAAAAAAGTACAGGTCTAAATTAAAAAAGAATTAAGAAGGCTGGCATTGACAGTTTTCAATGCATATTATATGATATTGGAGTTAAAACTTCCAACTATCAGAGAGATAGAATAGGAGAATAACATGGTAAGCGATAAAGTAGTGATCAAAAATCCGACAGGACTTCATCTAAGACCGGCAGGATTGTTTTGTAAAACTGCGATGCAGTACAAGAGCAAGATCACAGTGTACAAAAAGATGAAAAACGAAGAGGTAAATGCAAATGCCAAAAGTGTATTAAGCGTACTGGGTGCATGCATAAAAAGCGGAGATGAGATTACAATTATTTGTGAAGGAGAAGACGAAGAAATAGCACTTTCAGACATGGTTCAACTTGTGAAAGATGGATTGGGAGAATAAGTGGTGTTTATAAACTGGTATATTGTAACAGTGAAGAGACATTAGGAGGAAAAAGAAATGAGCAAAGCAACATTAGTAATCATGGCGGCAGGTATTGGAAGTCGTTTTGGAGGCGGAATCAAGCAGCTGGCTCCAATCGGACCAAATGGAGAGATTATCATGGACTACTCCATCTATGATGCATTAGAAGCAGGGTTTGACAAAGTTGTATTCGTTATCCGCAAAGATCTCGAGAAAGATTTCAAAGAGATCATTGGCAACCGTATTGAAAAAGAAGTAGAAGTAGCATATGCATTTCAAGAGCTTGATGATATTCCGGAAAAATTCAGCGGAAAATTCACAGGAAGAACAAAACCTTGGGGAACAGGTCAGGCAATTCTTTGCTGTAAAGATGTGGTGGATGCTCCATTCCTTGTAATCAATGCAGATGATTATTATGGAAAAGAAGCATTTAAAGAGGCATACAGTTATTTGACAAACCTTCCATCTGCTGATATAATGCAGATTTGTATGGTCAGCTTTGTATTGAAAAATACATTGAGTGATAACGGAGGCGTGACCAGAGGTGTGTGCGAAGTAGACGGACATGGCATGCTTGCAGACATTGAAGAGACACATAACATCGAAAAAGAAGACGGAAAAGCTGTAATCCACAAAGAGGATGGAGATGTATTCCTTGATGTTGATTCACCGGTATCTATGAATATGTGGGGAATTACACCTGAATTTTTTGAGATTCTTAAGACAGGATTTGATGAGTTCCTTGAGAAAACAGAAAGTACAGATCTAAAAGCAGAATATCTGCTTCCGACAATGATTGGAGATCTGTTAAGTGATGGAAAACTGGAAGTAAAAGTACTGCAGTCACATGACCAGTGGTTTGGTGTGACATATAAGGAAGATAAAGAATCTGTAACAGTAGCGCTTCGTGGATTGATTGAAGAAGGAGTTTACCCGTCAAAATTGTTCTAATTTAAGAAAAGGGATGTAAGATGGCAAAACGAAAAGGATCTGCTGGCAATTCTGCACGCAGAAAAAAAAGTACAAATAAGTATTCCCGCAGATCGGGAAGTAATAAGCTGGGGACTTTGTGTATCATTCTTCAGACGATTGCCAGTATAGCCTTAATGGCGGTATTGTATTTGTTAGGAATGATTCCGGACAAGTATCTGATACTGGCAGCAGCAATACTGTTTTTCTTATGGTGTGTGACACTGAATTCACAGGTGGCAAGGAGAAAACGGGGGACTTGGGGAAAAGTATTCAGTTTACTTATGGCAGTTGTGATGTTTACGGGAAGTTATTATGTCGCTCAGGCTAATAATATGATTGGGAAGATCACAGGCAGCAACTATAAAGTAGATAAGATGGTCGTTGCAGTGCGAGCAGATGATTCGGCAGAGACAATAGAAGATGCGGCAGACTATACGTATGGTGTACAGTTTGAGAAAGGTGCTGACAATATACAGACAGCTGTAGCTGATATTGAAAAGCAAGTTGGCGTTGATACGATTGAAGTGAAAGAGTATGATTCCGTTCAGGATCAGGCACAGGCTTTGATTGATGGAGATTGTGATGCAATTATTTATAACAGTGCATATACAAGTCTGATGGAAGAAGCAGTAGATGGCTATAGCGATAAAGTGAAAGTGTTGTATACATTTAATATACGTGTTGAGTTGGATTTCGGAAATTCAACAGGAGCAACAGATGACAGTATTATAAAAGAACCATTTACAGTTTATATCAGTGGTATTGATGTCTATGGTGATGTATCAGAAACAAGCCGAAGTGATGTGAATATTATTGCAGTTGTGAATCCGCAGACACATCAGATTTTATTAGTAACTACTCCGCGTGATTACTATGTACCGATTCCAAAGATTTCAGGCGGTCAGAGAGATAAACTGACTCATGCAGGGATTTACGGAGTAGATGCCTCCATGCGTACACTGGGTGAATTGTATGAGACGGATATTAATTATTATGCGAGATTGAATTTTACTTCATTAATTGATATTGTAGATACACTTGGAGGAATTGATGTATATTCAGAGTATGCGTTTACAACAAGTGAAGATTCTGAACATGTAATGGATGTACAGGAAGGATATAATCACTTCAATGGTGAAGAAGCACTTGCTTTCTGCAGAGAGAGACACAATGTTCCAGGAGGAGACAACCAGAGAGGAAAAGATCAGCAGGCAGTTATTACTGCTATGTTGAAGAAGTGTTTGTCACCGACTATGCTCTTGAAAGCGAATGCGATTATGGAACAGGTGAGCAAAGATGTTGAGACAAATATGTCTCAGGAAGAGATTAACGCATTGATTAAATATCAGTTGAGTAATAATCCGGCTTGGACGATTCAGTCTGTAGCAGCGGAAGGTACAAATACAACTGGTACATGTTATTCCAGTGGTGATACAGAACTCTTTATTATGGAACCGGTTGAATCTTCTGTGCAGAATATTATTGATCTGGCAAACATTGTAGAAGAAGGCGGAGTGTTGCCGGAAGGTGAACAATTGAATTAAATCAGAGGACAGAAAAATAGAGATGATTCTCGTTTTTCTGTCCTTTTTTTGTTTTGAGGCACTTACGAAAAAACAAAAAAATATAAAGAAATGAGAAAAAACAAAAAAAATTCACAGATAAAACACTAAAAAGACAAAAAGTATTTACAAATATAATGAATTGTGGGAAAATATGATATAACAAGATCGTATAAGGAGGTTCCCATATGAAGAGAAAAAAGATAATTGCTTTACTTTGCGTAGCAGCGACTAGTGCAAGTCTTGTTACTCCGGTAATGGCAGAAGAGAATCAAGCTACAGGAACTACACAGGAAGCGGCTGTGGATCAGGAAGCACCAGTCGAAGAAGCGGATGAGAGCAATGTAGAACAAAAGGAAGAATCAAATGCAGATGTAGAACAGTCAGAGACTGAAAAAGTATTTTCAGAAGAGAAAAACGAGCCGTCTGAAAACATAACAGAAGATACAGAAAACGAAACATCAACAGATGAAACAGTTTCGGACAAGAATCTGACAGAATCACTAGATGTTGATGAAGAAGTGAAAGATGGATTTGTTGAAGAAGACGGTAGTGTATATTATTATGAAGCAGGAAAAAAAGTAACAGATACTATTCGCGACTTTAAAGACGAATCCGGATTTGAATATTCATGCTATTTCGATTGGTCTGGAAGAATGATGATCGATAGTGAGGAATGGGTTGAATACACGGATGAAAATGAAAAATCGCATGATGGAATTATACGGGCAGATGAAAATGGATGTTTAATTATCGATGATTGGTATCAGAATCAGGATGGCTCATGGAATTATTATAAAAAGGATTTCATTAGAGCAGAGGATGAAGTTGTAGAAAAATATGGCAAACAATACTATTTGGATTCAGATGGGATTCTAGTAACTGATTCTCAACTTACTATTGGTGGACAGTTGTATCAGGCGGATGCATCTGGAGCAATCACATTGATTCAGGCTTCAGCAAAGGAACATTGGGTGAAGACAAACGGAAAATGGTACTTATTTGTTGATAACAAACTTGTTAAAGATAAATTCTACCTTTATAAAGGGGATTATTATTATTTTGACAATAATGGAGAAATGCAGACAGGTTCGTTTGATACAGAAGACGGAAAAGCTTATATAGCGGATTCAAATGGTATCGTTATTTATACACCAACTGAAGGATGGAATAAAACAAAAGACGGAAAAACATGGTGCTATTATAAAAAAGATAGTGACGGTAATCTTTATCTTCTTAGAGGGGAATTCCTTTCATATAGTGGTTCAAAATACTACCTCGATGGGAATGGCGTTATGGCAACTGGAGTATTTGAAGCCCGGGAAGATGATGGTTATTATTATTACTTTGCCAATAATAGTGGCGAAATTCAGCAAAAGTCAGATTGGATTCACCATGAGGGAGAATGGTATTATTCAAAAGACGGAAAGTTGTACGCTGATGGAGTTAAAACAATTGGTGGTAAAAAATACTATTTCATGTATAATGCAACGATGCTTTCAGGGTATCTTACAGAAACATATCATGACGGCAGTGAAACTCATTATATGACAAATGATTCTGGAGTGATCCAGGAAACAAACGACTGGGTTAAGTATGATGGTGCGTGGTATTTCTGGAGAGATGGCGATATATTGAAAAATGGCATTTATGACATTTGGGGAAAGAAGTATTACTTTAACTATGATGGAGAGATGCAAGTAGGAAGAATTGAGGTTCATGATAGTAATACATTGTACCTGACAGATTCTTCAGGAGCTCTTATAAATACGCCGGAATGGAATACGTACAAAAATAATTGGTATTACATGAATGCAGATGGAAGTGTACGTAAAAATGAGTTCATAAAGTATGGAAATGATCTTTACTATGTTGACTCTGAAGGTAAAATGGTGACTGGAGATTTCTACTTTAATGGGAACAGCTATCATACAGATTCCGATGGAGTTATTCTGAAAAATGACTGGTATCAGGAAGGATATGATTGGTATTATGCAGGAGAAGATGGAGCTTTATTGACACATAGTTGGAAATCAGGTGCAGGTGACGTTTGGTATTACTTAAATGAATCAGGTGCAATGGCTAAAGGAATGTGCTGGGTTTATAATAAGGGTGATTATGATAACGGCAAGTATGAATACTTTGATGATAATGGTATTTGGCAGGAAAATAATCCTATCAAAAAGAATGATTGGTCATTGGTTGATGGCAAGTGGTATTATTACAGTGAGGGCAAGCCATATACAGGATGGGTTGGATCTTACTATATCAGTCATGGTGTAATGTGCACAAATACTTATATAGAGGAAGACGATGACAATAACGCAGATTATTATGTAGATCACCAGGGGGTTTATCAGAGAAATAGCTGGGTTAAAATACCAGGATATGAAGGAGAATATAGTTGGAGATATGCTGGAACAGACGGAAAAATTTTGAAAAATGTGTGGGTCGGTGATTATTACATTGATAGATCAGGTTACATGGTTTCAAATGGAATTGTAGATACAGGATACTATGGCTTATGTAAATTTGCAGACGACGGAAAATTTATTGGCTATGTGAAAAAGTCGGATTGGAATAAAGTCGGTGATAAATGGTATTACGTTGATAGTAATGGGTCACTGTTAAAAGGAAGACAAGTAATCGGAGGAAAAACATATTACTTTAAGGAATGGGATTATGAAATGTATGCAAACACAACAGTATATGATGATGTTAATCATGAATTAGTGTTTGTGGGATCAGATGGCACAGTTTCAAAAGCAAATGGCTGGCAATTAGGAAAATATGGCGAATGGTATTATCTTGAAAATGGAATTCCGAAGACAGGGTGGCTTAATTATGGTGGAAAGAGATATTACCTTTCACCGTCGACACTCACAGGATCTAAAGAAGTGTGGAATGAAGATACCGGAGAACACGAGCGTTATTTCTTTGATCAGGACGGAGCAGTTTGCGAACCGAATGACGGATGGTTTTCTATCAAATCTGACGATTATACTTACTGGTATTATATAAAGAATGGAGAAGCGGTAAGAAATAGATGGTACAATGGTCATTATTTTCATTCGGATGGTACGATGAGTATTGGAAGCAATTATACAGGCACAGATGAAATTTATGTATATGATGACAATGGTTATCTTCTGAAAAATGGTTGGCATAAGCTGCATGGCGTTTGGTATTATACAGATGCAAAAGGAAGAGCATATACCGGAGAAAGAAAGATCAATGGTACAACATACTGGTTCGCAAATGATGGTATTTGGGTAAAATAGTAAATTAGTTAAAGTGGTGAAAAATAGTTGAATAATTTAGGGGCAGTCATTAATGGCTGCCCCTTTTGGTGGTGAGAATAGTATCGTGATTTTTATAGAAATATTGCTGAAACTATTGAAGAAATATAGACAAAGTGGGATGATTGCGATAGAATGATAATCGTGACAGATTGCTTTGCGATAGTGGAGGAGGAGCAAAAATGTATAAGAGGAAGTTATTTTATGCGATGTGCTGCCTTACAGCGGTACTTGCGATAGGCTGTGGAAAGAAAGATAGCACGGATACAAAGAATCCAGAACAGGTAGAAAGTCAGGATACTACGAAGACAGACGATGAAAATAAGAGTGATACAAAGAACGATACAGAACAGACAGACGATAAGAAAGAAGAATCAGAGAAAACAAAAAGTGTCATGAAGATTTATTCTATCAATATGAGTTCAGGAGAGATCCAGACAGAAGATGTGGAGACAGATTCTTTAAATGAAGAAAAGATTTGGTCATTACTTCAGGAAAAGTTAGTGATCACTTCAGAATGTGGGATGAATTCTTTCAAAGTGAACGAAGAAGAGAAGACGATAGATCTTGATGTAGATGAAGGATTTGGGAATTATATTCGTTCCATGGGAACAACAGGAGAAACGGAAGTGCTTGCATGTGTTGTAAACACGTATCTGGACAGCTTCCAGTGTGAGAAGATCAAGATAACAGAAGCAGGACGTACATTTGAGACAAGTGGTGCAGTTCTGGCAGGTTATATGACAAAACAATAGGAAGCGGGGATGCGAAAAAGTGAAAAAATTATTAAAAAAATGTACGGTATTATTGTTGACAGCGGCAATGTCTATTACAGCGCTACCGGTGACGGCATGGGCTGAGACTCCGGCAGAGTCAGCAGTGATGGGAGCGGAGACAGCTACGGATCATGTAGATGAGAATGCAGTAGATGAAAAACAGGCAGCCGGTACTGAACAGCGCCTAAATTATATGTACATAGATCAGCCTTATCTGGAAACACCGAATACACAGAAGGTAGTGGTATCCTGGGGAGATGGTTCCGAGGGGATTGAACAGATGACCGCAACTGTGCAGGGACCAGTAGGAGAAGAAGTGTGGACTGCAGTACAGGAATCAGATGGCATATATCTGTTTGAAAGAGCTTATACAGAGCAGGAAAGGGGAGTCTATTCTGTTACAGAACTGCACGTTACAATTGCGGGAAATGTATATGATTATTCCCTTGCAGATCTTGGAATAGAAGCACTCTTTGGCGTAGATGAAAAATATGAAGGAATCGAAGAGTTACAGCCGGTAAGTGAGGAAGAGGTATCAGCAGATATTGCGGCATACAATATTGATGAATCCGGAAATGTTACTGAGCAGTCAAGTATCGAGGAGGCAATTGTTCAGGCAGAACAGGAAATTCCAGCAATGATGAGTGATGACGGAGTTCAGACACAGTCATCTAATATTGTAGTAGCACTTGATCCAGGACATGATTCAACACACGCTGGCGCATCAGCAAACGGCGTACGAGAAGAAGTCCTTACATTAAAGATTGCACAGTATTGTAAAGCAGAACTGGAAGAGTATGCAGGCGTATCAGTCTACATGACAAGAACAACAGCAGACTGTCCGCATCCGGGCGGGAGTTCTGCTCACGATATTGATCAGAGAGTAGCTGATGCAGCGGCAGCTGGAGCAAGTGTCTATGTCAGCTTTCATTTGAATTCATCTCTATCTTCAGCAGCAAAAGGTGCAGAAATAATCATTCCGAACACAAACTGGAAACCACAGGTCGGAAATGACGGAAAGAAACTGGCTACACTGATCGAGTCAGAACTTGTTGGGCTGGGACTGGAAGAAAGAAAAATTTATTCAAAAAATACAACTGTGAATGAACGTTATGAGGATGGCTCTCTTTCAGATTATTTTACAGTTCAGATTTCTGCAAAGGAGCATGGAATTCCGGGAATTATAGTGGAACATGCGTTTGTGACCAATACATCGGATGTAAATAATTTTCTAAATAATGAAGCTGGACTGAAGAAACTTGGTGTTGCCGATGCGACTGGAATTGCGAAATATTTTGGTCTGTCAAAGGGACAGTGGTATAAGGATTCTACTGGTTGGTGGTATGCATCTGGAACAAGCTATTTGAAAAATCAGTGGGCACAGATTAGTGGAAGCTGGTATTATTTTGATTTTAATGGCTATATGGAGACTGGTTGGCAGAAAATTAGTGGAAAGTGGTCATATCTAGGTGGAACAGATGATGGAATTATGCGAATCGGTTGGCAAAAAATAGGAACCAATTGGTATTATTTTAATTCAAGTGGATATATGTTAACTGGTTGGCAAAAAATAGGAACCAAGTGGTACTATTTCGGTGAATCTGACGATGGAGCAATGCGAATCGGTTGGCAGAAGATTGGTGGAGACAGGTATTATTTTGGTGAAGCTAATGATGGAGCAATGAAGAGCGGTTGGCAGAAAATAGGAGAGTCCTGGTACTATCTAGGCAGTTCAAATGGTGGATATCTGCAAACAGGTTGGCAGAAAATCGGTGGAAACTGGTATTATTTTAGTGATAAAGAGAATGGAGCAATGAAAACTGGCTGGCAGAAAGTTGGAAGCACATGGTACTATTTGGGAAGTGCAGACGACGGCTACATGCAGACTGGATGGAAAAAGCTGGGAACAAACTGGTATTACTTTGGTGAATCCAATGATGGAGCAATGCGAACCGGTTTTGCAAAAGTAGGTGGTGATTGGTATTACTTTGGTGGAACAGACGATGGAGCAATGAAAACAGGTTGGCAGAAAATAGATGGAACATGGTATTTCTTTAATGATGATGGAATGTATGATTCTACCAAGAAATATGATGAGATTCCAGGGATAAATGATGACAAAATAAATGGAAGTGCCGGCACAAACAATTCGAATACAAATTCTAATGTTGTTGAGGGGACGTATTTGATTGAAGGAGATACCGAAGTAACAGTGGATCAGATGGTAGCTTATTTTGAGGCAAGTAAGAAAGCTTATCCGGAAGATGTAATGCGAAAAGGTGGGGCGGCTACAATCAGAGATTTTTGTCAGATTTATTACGAAGAAGCTGTGGCAGAAGGAATTAAAGCAGAAGTTGCATTTGTACAGGCGATGAAAGAGACAGGTTGGTTACAATTTACAGGTGTTGTGAAAGCAGAGCAGTATAATTTTGCGGGCATGGGAGCAACAGGAAATGGTGTTTCAGGTGAATCATTTAAAGATGTAAGAGAGGGTGTACGTGCACAAATTCAGCATTTGAAGGCATATGGATCAACAAAATCTTTAAATCAGACATGCGTAGATAATCGTTTTAAGTATGTTGAACGAGGAAGTGCAATTTATGTAGAATGGTTAAGTATACCTAACAATCCTAAGAAAAAAGGATGGGCAGCTGCCAATGGATATGGTGTTGATATCGTAAAGATGATACAAAAGATGAAAACAATGTAAAATATACCGTCAGTCGTGATAACGGCTGACGGTATTTCTACTAAAAAGGAGAAGAAAAATGAAATATGATTATTTAGTAGTTGGTTCTGGATTATACGGAGCTATTTTTGCGCATGAAGCGAAAAAACATGGAAAAAGAGTGCTTGTAATTGATAAACGACCGAATATTGCAGGAAACATTTATACAGAAAAAGTTGCGGGAATCAATGTTCATAAATATGGAGCTCATATTTTCCATACAAACAATAAGAAAGTGTGGGATTACATTACACAATTTGCAGAGTTTAATCGTTTTACAAACAGTCCGGTTGCAAATTATAAAGGGGAATTATATTCACTACCTTTTAATATGTACACATTTAATAAAATGTGGGGTGTTGTGACACCGGAAGAAGCTGCGGCAAAGATTGAAGAACAGCGAAAAGAGATTACAGGAGAACCAAGAAATCTGGAAGAACAGGCAATTTCTCTTGTGGGACGTGATATTTATGAAAAGTTGATCAAAGGCTATACAGAGAAACAGTGGGGACGCGATTGTAAGGAATTACCATCTTTTATTATTAAGCGTCTTCCGGTGCGTCTGACATTTGATAATAACTATTTTAATGCGTTGTATCAGGGGATTCCGATGGGCGGTTACACAAAGATGATAAATAACATTCTAGAAGGGATTGAAATTCGTTTAAATAAGGATTATTTAGAACATAAAGCAGAATGGGACGAACTGGTAGATAGAGTTGTGTATACAGGAGCAATAGATGCTTATTTTGATTATAAGTTAGGCACTTTGGAATATCGTTCGGTACGATTTGAAAACGAGCTTCTGGAACAGTCAAACTTTCAGGGAAATGCAGCTGTAAACTATACAGATCGAGAGACACCGTGGACGCGCATTATTGAGCATAAATGGTTTGAGTTTGGAAAAGATGAAGAAGGAAATGATATCCCAGAAACAATGATCAGTCGTGAATATAGTAGCGAGTGGAAACCGGGAGATGAGCCGTATTATCCTGTAAATGATGAGAAGAACAGTGCACTTTATTCGGAGTATAAGAAACTGGCAGGTGCAGAAGAGAAAGTAATCTTTGGAGGACGACTTGGAGAATATAAATACTACGATATGGATACAACGATTGCTTCGGTTTTAGAAAAGTGCGAGGAAGAATTTGAAGCTATAAAATAATACTGTTACTGGATTTTTCAATATGAAGGGAAATGAAAGATGAGTTGGAGTAAGGTAGAAGAGTATAAGAAAAGAAACAAATGGAAGAAGCCTTTGTTGGGAATAATAGGTGCCGCAGCATTTGTAATGTTAGCAAGTTATACTGTAAAAGCTGAAGAAATAGTGGATCAGGATGAAGAGGTTATAAGTGATACAGTCGGCATCGTAGAAGATGAGGGTACAAGTTTTATAGAGACAGAGGACACAGAAGAAACAGTAGAGACTCCGGAGAGGGTTGAAAAGCCGGATGCAGAGGCTGTGGAAGATAATACGGAAGATTTGAATAGTCAGGTGAAAGAGGAAGAGAATACCATAGAAAAGGGATGGGTATCCGAGAATGGATCAAAATATTATCTAGATGAAAAAGGAGAGCGTTGTACCGGATGGTTATTACAGGACGAAGGCTGGTATTATTTGGATGCAGAAAAAGACGGAGCAATGTTTGATGCAGGATGGAAGTATATCAATTCAAGATGGTATTATTTTAATGATAATGGAGTGATGAAAACTGGATGGCTGTATTATGGGGAACATTGGTATTATTTGTCTTCGTATGGTGATATGTCAGTGGATGAATGGGATTATATCAATTCAAAATGGTATTATTTCTATGACAGTGGAGTAATGGAGACCGGGTGGACATATTATAAAAACAGATGGTATTACTTATCTCCATATGGTGATATGTCAGTGAATGAATGGGATTATATCAATTCAAAATGGTATCATTTCTATGACAGTGGAGTAATGGAGACCGGGTGGACGTATTATAAAAATAACTGGTATTACTTATCTCCATATGGTGATATGTCAGTGAATGAATGGAATTATATCAATTCAAATTGGTATCATTTTGATCAAAATGGGATAATGCAAACAGGCTGGTTTTTATATAATGGGAATTGGTATTATTTATATCCGGCAAACAATAATGCTGGAAAGTCTATAGGTGCGATGGCTCAAAATACAACAATTGATGGCTATTTTATATCACAGGATGGTATTTGGATAAATGATGAAGCCTATCAGGGTGCGTATAGTGTGTTGAATCAGGTGGGTTGGAATCTTTGGTCAGCATATAATTGGTCAGCAAATCTTCCCTATGTGAATTATTCAAATGATCCATCTCCGGGAAGCAGAGATTTTGCAATCCATGGTTTTCAGACAAAAACAGGAGATTGTTATGTGATGGCAGCTACATTTTATTATATGGCAAAAGCGTTGGGATATGATGCGCATCAGATTGCAGGATACGTTCCGCTGCGCGGAGGCGGACAGGGAGTACATTCCTGGGTGGAGATAGACATGGATGGATCGACATACGTGTTTGACCCGGATTTTACTCATGAAACAAAAAGAAATGGTTATCAGATTACATATGGTATGTCCGGAACATGGAGATATTCAAATTATTACAGAATGAATTAGTGAGAAAAAGGGAGAAATGATGAAAAGAAAAGTACTTATTGCATTATGTGTTTGTATGATTGGTGTGGCCGGTATGACATCAGGATGTGGAGATAAGAAGGAAGAAACACCGGTTGTTGAAGAAAAAGAACCAGAATTGAAGACGATTGGCAAGGAAGATAAAGAAGCATTTAAGGTAGAAATCAAGAATGCCACAGGAAAAACTATTAAAGGAATAGCAATTAAGCAGACGGATGAAGAATCTTATCCTGAGAATATGCTGGAAGATGGAGATGTCTTTACTGATCAGGAAAGTAGAAATCTTTATTATAAAGCACCTGAAGATACAACAAAAGAGACAGAAGAAAACACAGAAGATATGGCTGCAGAAAGTGAAAAAGCACAGGAGAAAGAGCTGGAGCAGGGATATGACATTCAACTTACTTTTGAAGATGACAGCACGGCAGAGCTACATGCTTTTCCATTTGAAGACATTGAAAAGGGCGAAATTTGTTATGAGGATGATGTAGCATATCTTACATATACGAGTGTTGCATCAAAAGAAGAGCTAAACACGAAAGAAGCTGAACTTGCAGTAAAGGTAGCAGAGCAGAAAGCAGCAGAAGAAGCAGCGGCTCAGGCAGCAGCGGAGCAGAAAGCAGCAGAAGAAGCAGCGGCTCAGGCAGCAGCGGAGCAGAAAGCAGCAGAAGAAGCAGCCGCAGCTGCAGCAGCACAGAAAAGTAGAAGTTCTTCAAGTAATAGTTATTCCAGCAACAATTCTTCTAATGAAAGTGGCAGTTCATCAGAAAGCAGTTCGTCTGCAAGTGAACCAAGCAGTGATGCGGGGGCAGGTTCTTCCGATTCATCAGGAGATGACGCATGTTTGGATGATGGATTGTTATACTAGAACAGTAAGAATGCAGAAAGTATTCTTGAATAATTAATTAAGAAAGAGAAAAAGAGATGGGGGCCGTGTGTTCCCATCCCTTTTAAGGTATAAGAAGAAATATGTCATTAGTATCAAATTTATTTATTATATTTGTAGCCGGGGCTGTGCTTTTGTATTACCTGCTTCCAAAAAAGATGCGATGGTGGGGGCTTCTTTTAACAAGCTACATTTATTATCTTGCTGCAGGGACAAAGTACTTTCCATTTTTACTTTTCTCAACGATAATCACTTATCTCTGTGGATTGGCGATAGAACATGAAGTGAATCAAGATAAAAAGAAAGCAAAACGATATCTGATCATAGGGCTGATTCTTAATTTTGGAATGCAGATTTTATTGCCGTTAGGTATTTCATTTTACACGTTTCAAACATCAGGATATTTGCTTGACATATATTGGAAAAGAGATCATGCAGAGAAAAATATTTTCCATTATGCATTGTTCGTATCCTATTTCCCACAAATTTTACAGGGACCGATTGGGCGACATAGTAGATTAGCAGAACAATTATACGAAGGACATTCCTTTGATCTACAGAGAATTTGCAGAGGAATTCAGCGTATTTTGTGGGGATTTTTTAAGAAGATGATTCTTGCAGACTGGTCAGCGGTGTTTGTGGATGCGATATTTGGAAATCCAGATCAATATAACGGATTGGCAATTTTTGGAGTGCTGTTTTATTCTATTCAGTTATATGCCGATTTTTCTGGTGGTATGGATGTTGTTATCGGTATTTCTGAAATGTTTGGGATTGTGCTGGATGAGAACTTTAAAAGACCTTATTTTTCTACATCGATTACTGATTTCTGGCATAGATGGCATATTACGCTTGGAACATGGATGAAAGATTATGTGTTTTATCCACTGACACTTTCCAAAGGTATGGTAAAATTTAGAAAAGCGGCTAAGAAAAAACTTGGTAAGAAAATATCAGTAAAACTTCCAATTTGCGTATCGAATCTAATTGTATTTTTTCTGGTCGGAGTATGGCATGGTGCTGCATGGAAATACATTGCGTATGGAATGTTTAATGGAATTATCATTGCATTCAGTGGAATGATGGGGGACCAATATAAAAAGTGGAAGAAATCTCTGCATGTTACAGGAAAAGAAAAATGGTATCATATTTTTATGATCGTAAGAACATTTATTTTAGTAAATATCAGCTGGTTTTTTGATTGTTCAGATACCGTTGGACAGGCTGTCAGAATGATGAAAAATGCAGTGACTTCTTTTTCACCGAGACAACTTCTTCTGATACCAGCAGGAAGAGAGGGAGTAGCATTTACACCGTATGCACTTGTCATTCTTTTGGTAGGAAGCATGATTTTATTTACAGTGAGTTTATTACAGGAACGTGGAGTGAAAATACGAGAAACAATTGCAAAGAGAAACTTTGCAGTTCAGTTTCTTATTTATGCAGGGCTTGTGCTTTGCATTGGCTTTTTTGGTTCCACCGCAGCAGTGAGAGGGTTTATCTATGCACAGTTCTAAAAGAATAAGAAGATTGATTATAGCAATTATTTTAATGTTAGTCATTATATTAGGGTTGGACTTTGTTTTATATCCATGTACTTTTATGAGAAACGATATTCATAAAGTAACTACACAGGCACATCAGGACATATTTCTTGGAACATCACATGGAAAGATGAATTTGGATCCAAATTCGATTTCTTCTATAACAGGAAGAAGTGGACATAATCTATGTGTCGGAGGGGAATATGGAATTGATGCATATTACCTTGCAAAATTATTGATAGAAAAACAAAAACCGGAGCGCATTATCTATGAAATTGATCCTGGATATTTTGCAACACAAAAAGAAGAGGGAAATAATTATTTGCTGTTTTATCATCAATTTCCAATGTCAATAGCGAAAGCAGAATATTTTTCATCCTTACTATTAGATTGCGATTTTAGAACAGTACTGTTTCCGTGGTATGAATATTCCTTATCTTATGAAGTTGAAGCAATACCGAAGACGGTTTCTTTGAAATGGAATAAGGATTATGATATTTCTAATCTAAAAAGTGAATCGCAAGAGTATCATGAAAATGGGTTTATTGAAAGATATGCAGTAGATACGTCAAAACTGAAAATGACACAGCCAAAGCTCTTCACAAAAGAAACTGCAAATAAACAGAGTATAGAGTACTTGCAGAAATTAATCGAACTTTGTAAACAAGATAATATTGAGTTTGTAGCTGTAACAACACCTATTCCGGAAGAAACACTGAACGAATATCAGGAAAGTTACAAGGAAGCATGGGAGTATTTTGGAGAGCTTTTTGAAAAGGAAGAGGTAGAATATCTGAATTTTAATACGGAATACTATGATTTGTTTTCACATGATATTACAAAATATACAGATTATGATGGTCATATGAATGGAGAGTCAGCGAGAAATTATTCAACTATTTTGGGGTATTTTTTGAGAAAATAAGAGTATAATAAGAAAAAATCATCAAAAGTCATAAAAAAGAGATAAGATGATGTATTGTAAAATGATACAAAATTTGTTATTATATAACCGTATGTAAAAAAATCGTAACAATTTATAAAAGAGGATATAAAGATGAAAAAGATACTTAATTTGCATAATTCCAGAAATCGAATGATTTTACTATGCGGAGTAGATATATTAACAATTATTATTCATTCATATTTGTCATTAATACTTCGATATGAATTACATTATTCGTGGATTCCAAAAGAATATATTCATAGTATGAAATCCTATTTGCCTATTGGAATAATTTCAACACTTGTAATATTTATGATTTTAAATTTGTATAATAGTGTTTGGTCTTTTGCAGGATTAAGAGAATTGACGATGATAGGCGTTGCTTGCTTCTTGTCAACAGTATGCCAAGGGTTTGGAATGCAACTTTTAGTTCTTCCTGTTCCGAGAAGCTTTCATGTATTTTACTTTTTTTTGCTACTCAGCACTACAGTTTTAACAAGATTTTCATATAGAATTTATTGGGTATTGAAAAGTGGACTAAGAAAACCTCAAGGTCACGTATATCATACATTAGTGATCGGAGCTGGTGAAGCCGGAAGTATGATCATTCAGGAACTGAAGTACAGTGCACATTTGAACAGTAAGGTAGTAGGCGTTATTGATGATAATCCACACAAGAAAGGAAAACTGATTCACGGTGTTCGTATTCTTGGTGGCAGAGAGTGCATTTTAGATGTAGCAAAGAAATATGAAGTTGATGAGATTATTCTTGCAATCCCTTCTGCATCTCCGAAAGTAACAAGAGACATCCTTCGCATCTGTAATCAGACAACTTGTAAGCTGAAAATCCTTCCGGGTATGTACCAGTTGATCACAGAGGATGTGAGTGTTTCAAAACTAAGAGATGTTTCTATCGAAGATTTACTTGGGAGAGATCCGATTAAAGTAGATCTGGAAAGTGTGCGCGGATTTATTGAAGGTAGATGCATCATGGTAACTGGTGGTGGCGGTTCTATCGGTAGTGAACTTTGCCGTCAGATAGCAAAATATAAACCATCAAGATTGATCATTTTTGATATTTATGAAAATAATGCGTATGATATTCAGCAGGAGTTGAAATTAAACCATCCAGAGTTGAATTTGACCGTGTTGATTGGATCTGTAAGAAACACAAGCCGTATTGAATCCGTTATAGAAACATACAGACCGGATGTGATTTATCATGCGGCTGCACATAAACATGTTCCGCTGATGGAGGATAGTCCGAACGAGGCAATTAAGAACAATGTATTTGGAACTTATAAGACAGCGAGAGCTGCAGACAAGTTCGGAGTAAAGAGATTTGTTCTTATTTCAACGGACAAAGCAGTTAATCCGACAAACATTATGGGTGCATCTAAGAGAATGTGTGAGATGATCATTCAGACATTCAATAGGTATTCCAAGACAGAATATGTAGCAGTACGTTTTGGAAATGTTCTTGGAAGTAACGGAAGTGTTATTCCATTGTTTAAGCGCCAGATGGCTGCAGGCGGTCCACTTACAGTTACACATCCTGACATCATTCGTTATTTTATGACAATTCCAGAGGCAGTATCGCTTGTACTCGAAGCAGGTGCATTTGCTAAGGGAGGAGAAATTTTCGTATTAGATATGGGAGAGCCCGTAAAGATTGCAGATCTTGCGAAAAACTTGATCCGTCTTTCAGGATATACACTTGGTGTGGATATGGATATTAAATATACAGGATTGCGTCCAGGAGAAAAATTGTATGAGGAACTTCTGGTAAAAGAGGAAGGAATTCAGAAGACTGATAATAATCTAATCTATATTGGAAAACCACTTGAGTTTAATGAAGTGCATTTCCTGAGTGGATTACGAGAACTGGAAGAGGCAGCAATGAATGAAAGCTTGAATGTAAAGCAGATCGTATCTGAAATCGTTCCAACTTATCATATCAGACAGGAAGACTTGAAACGAGATGAAGAAGTGAATAAGGAATTACGTGAACTTGGAAAAATCAGTCATGAAAAACCTGTAATGGAGGATTAATACAATGGAAAACAGACATATAGCATTTTCACCACCGGATATAACAGAAGAGGAAATAGCAGAAGTTGTAGATGCGCTGAAAAGTGGCTGGATCACAACTGGACCGAAGACAAAGCGATTTGAGAATGAACTGGCAGAATACATGGGAACAAGCAAGGTGGCTTGTCTGAATTCTGCGACAGCTGCAGCTGAATTGATTCTTCGTGTGCTTGGAATTGGAGAAGGCGATGAAGTGATCACAACCGCATATACATATACTGCAACTGCAAGTGTGATTGCTCATGTCGGTGCGAAAATTGTCATGGTCGATGTAGACAAAGATTCTTATCAGATGAATATGGATCAGGTAGAAGCAGCTGTTACGGAAAAGACAAAAGCAATCATTATGGTAGATTTGGGTGGACGAATCTGTGATTATACAAAAGCATTTGAGATTGCAGAAGAAAAGAAATATCTTTTCCAGCCAAAAACTGACATTCAGAAGAAGATGGGACGTATTGCAATTCTTTCAGATGCTGCACATGCAATGGGTGCAAAGCAGAATGGCAAGATGTGCGGAAGTATTGCTGACTTCACAAGCTTTTCTTTCCATGCAGTGAAGAACCTTACAACAGCTGAAGGTGGTGCAGCGACTTGGAGAGATATTGATGGTGTAGATAACGAAGAGTTATACAAGCAGTTTATGCTTCTTTCACTTCATGGTCAGTCTAAGGATGCTTTGGCAAAGACTCAGCTTGGAGCTTGGGAATACGACATTGTAGCACCTTATTTTAAATGTAATATGACTGATATCATGGCATCACTCGGACTTGCGCAGTTGAGAAGATATCCGGCACTCCTTGAGAGAAGAAGAGGAATCATTGAGAAATACAACGAAGCTTTGAAGGATGAAGATGTTACAGTTCTTGAGCATTATACAGAGAATAGTCAGTCAAGCGGTCATTTATATCTTGTTCGTGTGAATGGAAAGACAAGAGAAGAGTGCAACAAGATTATTGAGAAGATGGCAGAAAAGGGAATTGCGACGAATGTACATTATAAACCACTGCCGCTTCTGACAGCGTATAAGAATCTTGGCTTTGATATTAAAGATTACCCGAACGCTTATGCAATGTTTGAAAATGAAATTACACTTCCACTTCACACGAAGTTATCAGATGAAGATGTGGAGTATATTATTAAATCATTTAAAGAATGTCTGTAGTTTTGAGTGAAAGTTACGGATACTTATAAGGATAGTATATATGAAAAAATGGAATGAATTGCCAAAAGTAATGCAGAATGATAAAGTAAAATACTATTATGATATTTTACAGGAGCATGAAAAAGAGTTGAAATTGAAAAGAGCATTTGATATTATTTGCTCTTTGATTATGATCATTATTTTATCTCCAGTTCTTATCATACTTAGTGTTATGATTAAATTGGATTCTAAAGGACCTGTTTTATTTAAACAGGTTCGTGTGACAACCTACGGAAGAAAATTTAAAATTTGGAAATTCAGAACAATGGTTAATAATGCAGATAAGCTTGGAACACAGGTTACAACAAAAGGTGATGCACGTATTACAAGAATGGGACATCTGCTTAGAAAGGTCCGTCTGGATGAATTGCCACAGCTATTTAACGTCTTGAAAGGGGATATGACTTTTGTTGGTACAAGACCGGAAGTACCGAAGTATACAGCTCACTATACAGAAGAAATGATGGCAACATTTCTTTTACCGGCAGGAGTAACATCCCGTACGAGCATCGAATATAAGGACGAAGAAAAGCTTCTTGAAAATGCAGAGAATGCAGATGAAGTATATATAAACGAAGTATTACCGGCAAAGATGGTATATAATTTGAGAGAGATTGAAAAGTTCAGTTTCTTACGTGATATCAGTACAATGATTAAAACCGTGATCGCTGTGATCAAGTAATGAAGTAGGGGAAATGTAAGATGATAGTATCTGTTTGCGTTGTTGCTTATAACGAAGAAAAAGTTTTAGGAAAACTCTTGGAAGATATCCAAGCTCAGGATTATGATCATGAGAAGATGGAAGTGGTTCTGATTGACAGTATGTCTACAGATTCCACAAAAGAGATCATGGAAAGATTTCAACAGCAGATGACTGATTTCAAGAATGTTCAGGTTTTGAAAAATCCAGGAAAAAAGCAGGCTTCTGGATGGAATGTCGCAATCAATAATTTTTCAGGGGATGTCATGATACGTGTAGATGCACATGCGTCTATTCCGCCTGAATTCGTGAGAAAAAACGTAGAAATTTTGGAATCCGGAGAAATGGTATCGGGTGGTCCAAGACCAAATATGATTGATGAGAGTACACCGTGGAAGGAAACACTTCTTCTTGCGGAACAGTCGATGTTTGGTAGTAGTATGGCTTCCTACAGAAGAAGTCAGAAGAAACAGTATGTCAAATCTCTTTTTCATGGTGCGTATCGCAGAGAAGTTTTGGAGAAAGTAGGTGGGTTTGATGAACAGTTGGGACGGACAGAAGATAATGAATTTCATTATAGAATTCGTAAAGCCGGTTATCAGATTTGCTATTCACCAGAGATTATATCTTATCAGCATGCCAGAAGTTCCCTTTCAGGAATGTTAAAACAGAAATATGGAAATGGATATTGGGTTGCACTGACATTAAAGGCGTGCCCAGAGTGTTTAGCAATTTATCATTTTGTGCCTTTTGCATTTGTAGGAGGCATTGTTGTGACATCTGCGCTTGCAGTCTGTCACCATTCTTTGTTAGCTAAACTCATGTGGGGAGCATATAGTTGTCTGGCAATCCTTATGTCATTTATGGCAGTGAAGGGGCAGAAGAAATATTGGCAGCAATTGTTGTTACCGATTCTATTTTTCTTGTTACATGTAAGTTATGGAATTGGAAGTGTTGTAGGATTTTTGAAACTTCCATTTTGGAAATATGAAAAAAGAACAGGGGTTTAAATAGGAGAGACTCTATGAAAGATATAAGGCTTAATGCGTTAGCCAATACACTTGTAAGACTTTTAAATATATTTTTTCCACTTATAACTACTGCTTATTTATCACGTATTTTAAGTAAACAGTTATATGGTGAATTTAACATAGCTAATACATACCTTAACTGGTTTATACCATTTGCAACACTTGGTGTTTATAACTATGGTATAAGGGAGATAAGTAAGGTTAAAGATAACGCAGAAAAACTTAATACAATGTTTTCTACATTGTTTTATATATCTCTTTTCTGTACAGCTGTAACAACAGTTTTTTATATTATTATAATGCCGATTTACAGCAAGAGTCCAAGTGTGCATTTACTTATGCTTATTCTTGGTGTTCAGCTTATTGCCCAGATTTTCTATATTGAATGGATAAATGAAGCTTTCGAAAATTATACGTTTTTATTCTATAAGACACTTTTTATACGTATTCTTATGTTAGTATCTATATTTGCATTCGTTAAAGAAGCAGATGATATTGTTCAGTATGCGATAATTATGTCAGCAAGCCAGTTTCTTAACTATTTTCTTAGTTATTTATGGATAAAGAAGGATGTTAAGTTTGTTAAGGTTCCTCTTGAGAACTTTAAACATCTTATTAAACCACTTATTGGCCTTTTCCTTCTTGCCAATGCTGGAATGCTCTACACTAACCTTGATCTTACTTTTGTATCTAAGATAGGTGCGCCTGAGCAGGTTTCATACTATGCCAATGGTCAGAGAATGATCATGCTTATATCGGGTGTTATTAGTGGTGCTATAAGTGTCAGTGTTCCACGTTTGAGTTACTATATAGGTCTTGAAGATGAGAAATCTTACCAGGATCTTATAAATAAGAGCAGTAGTATTTTCAGTTTCTTTATGGCTCCTATTGGTATGGGACTTGTTGCTCTTGGTGTTCACGCAACTGTTATAATGTATGGAACACGTTATATGGCTGGTGGTATCGTAACACAGGTATTTGCTTTTAGAGCTATATCATGGGCTCTTGAAATTGTCATGGGTACACAGGTAATCCTTATAAGGGGATTTGAGAATAAGTTGTCTATATTCTATATTATTGGTGGTATATGTAATCTTATATTTGATAGTATATTATTTGCATTTGGCGTATCATCACCACAGTATTACATTATGACAACTTTACTATCTGAATATATATTATTATTTATTGAATACAGCTTCATTAAAAAGAATAATCTTGTTGATTTGAAAATAGTTATACATTCATTTAGAAAATATACTTTTATAACTGTAGGATTTTTACCTTTATCATTTTTGGTAAATCATTTAATACCTACAGATATGAATATGGGTATTCCATTTATACTTAATATTGCAGTTACTATTATTGTATGCTGTGTATATTACGGTATAGCTCTTATTGTTACTAAAGATGAAGTGTTCATGGAAATGTTTAATAAAGTAAAGGGTAGATTACATGGATAAGATAAGTGTTGTTGTTCCGGTATATAACGTTAAAAAATATTTGGAAAAATCATTTGAATCTATTGCAGATCAAACATATGATAATCTTGAAATTGTCTTAGTTGATGATGGAGCCACTGATGGAAGTGGTAAGCTTTGTGATGAACTAGCTAAAAAAGATAACAGAGTGAAAGTCTGCCATAAAGTTAATGGAGGACTTTCATCAGCACGTAATCACGGCCTTTTAAATGCCACTGGTGATTATATTATATTTATAGACAGCGATGATTATATTCATCCTGACATGATAAGTTCTCTTTACAGTGAGATAAAAAGAACTGGTTCTGATGTTGCAGTATGCGGAATCATGAATGTTTACAATACAAAGGAAGTTCCACAGTGCAGTGACACAGAAATTGTTTTTGAGTGTGACAGAGAGAAGTTTTTAAAGGAACTTCTTATAGGTGAAAAGATTCCGGGATCTGTTTGTAATAAGCTTATTAAAAAGGAGATTGCAGATAAATTACAGTTTCCTGTCGGCAAGATATATGAGGATGCTTTTTATCACCTTGACCTTGTTAAGGCAGCTAAATCATATGTTGTTATTACAAAGCCTTATTACTATTATTTCCACAGAGGGGATAGTATAACAACTCAGAAATACAACCCTAGAAAACTTCATATGATAGAAGCTTATACAGGATATATTGATTATATCAATAATGAATTTCCATCTCTTAAGGATGAAGCTTTCTTCAGATTAGCATATGCTCATTTTGTAGTTCTTGACAGTATGCTTCTTGTAGATGATTATAAGAAACTTCCTGACTATAAAGATGTTGTTGGATTTTTAAAGAAGAATGCTTTTAAGATCGCAGATAACCATATTTTCAGAAAAGGCAGACGTATTGCGGCTCTTGCCTTAAAAGTAAATGTTGGTATATACAGAGCTCTTATGTTACAGGATTTAAAGAAGAATAAAGGGATTAATTAAATGAAAAAACTTACTGATAAAGAAGTAAAACAGATTGAACTTGATATATTAGAGTATGTTCACAACTTTTGTGAAGAAAACGGCCTTAAATATATTATGAACTACGGCACACTTATTGGTGCTGTTCGTCATAAGGGATTTATTCCATGGGATGATGATATTGATATTTCAATGCCAAGAGCTGACTATGAAAAGCTTATTGCATCATTTCCAAAGAACGGACGTTACAAGATTCTTGATCACAGAACAAGTAAGGACTACTTTAACAACTTTGTAAAAGTTATTGATACTAATACTAAAATAGTTGATAACCGTAATGATAAGACTTACGAGTCAGGATTATTTATCGATATTTTCCCAATGGACAGGTTCGATGATATGAAGGCAGTAGATAAGACCTACAACCTTGAGAGCTTTAAGCTTTTATCTTTTAGCAAGCACTGCAATATCGTTTACGGTGATAGTGTTATTAAAGATATGATAAGAAGCGTATGCTGGTTCTTCTTAAAACCGGTATCACCTACATTCTTTGCCAAGAAGATAGATAAGGCTTCAGCTAAGTATACAAAGGACAATGGTAAATATATAGGTCTTCTTGCTTCTAAGTTTAAGGAAAAAGAAGTTCTTGATTTTGATCCTTTTAAGGAAATAATAGATATGCCGTTTGAGGGTGTTACTCTTAAAGGTCCAAAAGAGTATGACAAACTTTTAAGACAGTATTATGGTGATTATATGCAGCTTCCACCCGTTGAAAAACAGGTAAACCCTCATGAGCTTGATGCGTATATGAAGTAGTTTTAAGTAAATAATAATTATGTAAGGGAATTAGAGATGAAACAGTTAACAAAAGAAGAATTGCAGGGATCCCAGCTTGGAATCTTAAGTTATATAGATAAAATTTGTAAAGAAAATAATATTAAATATTTTATTCATTACGGAAGTATGTTAGGTGCAGTTCGTCATAAAGGATTTATTCCATGGGATGACGATATTGATATAGGAATGTACAGAGAAGACTATGAACGTTTAAAAGCGGCTGTTATAAATGACAGAAATGAACGCTACGGTATTTTTGATAAAGATACATGTGACTGGTACTTCCAGAACTTTATGTTTGTTGTTGATAAGGATACTGTTATCAAAAACCATGTTACAAGAAAACCACATGACACAAGTGTTTTCGTAGATGTTTTCCCAATTGACCGATTTAATGATACTAAGGTTATTAAGAAAGCTCATCTTATGGTTACACTTCGTCAGATCTGTTATATTCAGAAACAGTATATCCAGTATGGTGACAGCAAATTAAAAGATTTCTGCAGACTTATATTCTGGTATGCTTTAGGAGCAGTAAACCCTCGCTTCTTTACTAAGAAAATTGACAAGCTTATTAAAAAATACAGCGTTAAAGATGGTAAATACGAAGCGGCAATTGGTGTTGGTAAAGACGGAATGAAGGAAGTATTTAAAAGAGGTACATTTGAGAAACTTATTGATGTACCTTTTGAGGATATGGTTGTTCCAATTCCGGAAAACTATGATCTTTTCCTCACTCAGTTTTATGGAGACAATATGCAAAAGCCAAGCGATGAAGAGATTGCTTATAAGAGTCACCTTTTAAAAGCTTACTGGAAAAAGTAAGAGTTTTATCTCAGTGGGAGTCCAATCTCCGACTGAAATAAACGTTCCGCGAGGATGCGCAGTGATTCTGATAGGAATATGTCAGCTTCGCTGACCAGAATCACGCGCCAAGTCTCACGGATGTTCGACTTGAAATAGGAAAGGAAAATAATATGGAACAGATACAGGCAAAAAGTCTTGAGATGGCTGAATATTTTGTAGAGTTTTGTAATGAACATAATCTTTTATGTTATTTATGCGGAGGAGGAGCTATAGGTTCACTTCGTCACGGCGGATTTATTCCATGGGATGATGATCTTGATTTCTTTATGCCAAGAAAAGATTATGAGAAACTTGCTAAGTTATGGCCACAGGAAGCTAAATATCAGTATTTTATGTCAAAGAGTAATTATAAATTTGTTGACCGTAACCTTTTTATTACTATAAGAGACAGAGAGACAACATGTGTTAAACCATATCAGGTAGACTTAGATCTTCCACACGGACTTGCCCTTGATGTTATTCCTCTTGATTACTATCCAAAGAAGAAAAGCGACAGAAAGAAACAGGTTATATGGGCACTTATATACTCTTTATTCTGTGCACAGACAGTGCCTGAAAAACATGGTGGAATAATGAGTCTTGGAAGTAAAGTTCTTCTTGGTGTAATAAGAGGAAAAAAACTTCGTTATAAGATATGGAAAAAGGCAGAGAAGGAAATGACTAAGTATACTAAGGAAGACAGCGATGGTATTACAGAACTCTGCTCAGGTCCGTTCTACATGAAGAAGAAGTATCCTATAGAGGCATTTGAAAGTAATATTATGGTACCTTTTGAGGATACTAAGATGCCTATTCCAGTAGGATATGATGCGTATTTAAAAACAGCTTTTGGAGATTATATGACACCACCTCCAATAGAGAAACAGGTTGCACACCACGACGCTTTATTACTTGATCTTGATAGAAGTTATCGTGAGTATCATGGAGATTACAATGCAAAATAAGAAAAAAGTTTTATTTTATCTATGGTCATTTTCGCTTGGCGGAGGAGCAGAAAAGATCCTTGCTACTATAGTTAATAATCTTGATCCGGATAAATATGATATTGATATACTTGAGATGGAACATTTTGATAAGCCTATGCCAAAACTTAGAGAAGGCATCAATATCTTAAAGCCATACAAGAGTAAGAAACATTCATCTATAGCCGAGGCAATTATATGGAGACTTCGATTCTGGTTCCCCGGACTTGTAAGAAGACATGTAGCTAAAGATAACTATGATATTGAAATATCTTTTACGATCATGAATCCACCTTTACAGTTTTCTAAGAGAAAAGATGTAAAGAAGATTGCATGGATACATGGAAGCATAGAAAATATGCCTGAAAATGAGAAGTATTTAAGTTGCCATAGAAAACATCTTGGAACAGCTGATACGATAGTCGCTATTTCAGAAAAGACAAGGGAGTCTATAGAAAATGTTTTTCCTGAATATAAAGACAAAATTACAACTATATATAACGGATACAATTTTGATGATATAAGGATACCCGCAAAGGAAGACTGTGGTATGCATATGGAAGAAGACAGCATGTGCTGCATCGGTCGTATTGAAAAGCTTAAAGGTACAGACAGAACTTTAGAGCTTCTTAATAAGATTCATCAAATGGGATATAAATATCATTTATACTTAATAGGTACAGGTGATATGGATAATGAACTTAAGGAGCGTACTTCTAAGTACGGACTTCAAAATTATGTTCACTTTCTTGGATATCAGACCAATCCTTATAAATTTTTAAGTCGTACAAAATTACTTGTATCTATGTCTCACCAGGAAGGGTTTTCAGGAGCGTTTGTAGAGGCGATAAGTCTTGGGAAACCATTTGTTTCAACAGATGTAGGTGGAGCAAAAGAGTTATCATGCAATGGAAAATTTGGAAAGATAACCACTTCTGATGAAGAAGCTGTACAAGCCATAATATCCTACATATCAGGCGGGGAGTATCCTGATGCAGATGAAATGGCTGAGTTTATAGAGGAATTTACAGTAGAATCCCAGATTGATAAGATCGAAAGGCAGCTGTTTAGTAATCAAAAGGGGGATTAAATGGAAAAGTATTTTGAAAATATTAATTTTAAAAGAATTTATTCTTTAATCGTCTGGATCATGTTTGGTTTATTCGGGGCATTTTTTATAATATTTAGTGTTAATGGTAAGACTAAATTTATATTCTTTGCTCTTGTAACGTTGTGGATAGCCTGTATGATGTATTTTATAACGGAATTGAAAAGTTATTTAATACAGTTATTTTTCTTTATTACCTTATGGTTGTTCCTGTTTTCAAGACCAATGATTGATTATATACAGACAAAGAGTTTTGCTACATATAATGCAAATACATATCAGTTTTCGTTTTTTGTTATTATACTAAGTATGATAGGCCTTTTAATAGGCGGGGTAATAGGAAAGAATTTTAAACTTAGAAGTAAAACACCAAGGGTGGATGTTATAAAAGAACAAAAATATGAAGTTCATATAAAGTATATAAGATTTACATCACTTTGTTTTTTTGGAGCAAGTTTCCCGTTCTATCTTGCAAGAATAGTCGAAAGATATATGTATAGAAGAACTACAACTTACTATGACTATTATGCAACATTTACAAGTAAACTTCCTTATATAGTTTATCTTATATCAGTGTTTATGTTCTTCTCAATGTGTGTATATCTAGCGACTAAACCTAAGAAAAAGCATGCGTTTATAGTACTTGCAATGTATGTTATGTCAAATGGTATATACCTTCTTATAGGAACTAGAAACCCATTTATACTAAGTCTTCTGTTTGCCTTAATATATTACTGTATGAGACAGTTTAGCGATAAGAAGGAAGTCTGGATAGGCAAAGTGGAAAAAACTCTTATTATAGCATCAGTACCCGTACTTATGCTTGGCATGGGTGCCATGAACTACCTAAGAGATGATGCGGAAGTTGCAACAAACGGAATTATGGCGCTTCTTATAGATTTTATTTACAAACAGGGAACAAGCTTTGGCGTTCTTGCAAAAGGATACTTATATGAATGCTATCTTCCGGTAAGAGCTTTTAAAAATTATACATTTGGACCAATCATTGATTATTTCTATAGAGGAAATATAGGGGGAATGTTGTTTGGAACAACTCCGCTTCCTGAAAATAACTCTATAGAACTTGCTTTTGAAAGTAATAGTTATGCCCATAACATTTCTTATATTGTAATGGGAGATGATTACCTTCAGGGTCATGGTATAGGAAGTAGTTATATTATGGAACTTTTTACTGATTACAGATATATAGGAGTATTTGTATTTAGTATAATACTTGGAATCATTCTTGTGGCTATGATGAAGTTAGCGTATGCAAAGAAGGTCCTTCCAATGGCCTTAAGTCTTGTAATGCTTCAGGACATACTGTTCACACCACGTGCCAGCTTTATGTCAAGCTTCATGCCATTATTTACAGTTCAGTTCTGGATAGTTATGTTTGTTATATTCTTCGGGGCGACCATGCTCGAGCGGTATACGAAAAGCGATTATGAGGACTTTGATTTAAAAAAGGAGAAATAAAATGTTTGAAAATTATTCATTAGCAGATTTATTAGCTAACACTTACAAAAACTTTAAGAAAAACATTATTGTTGCACTTGCGGCATTTTTAGTTGTGCTTGCTCCATTTGTTTTAAAAGCAGTTCAGCATAAGGATGCTGATACTTCACATGGAACAAACTATTCTACATATATTGTTTATAACGTAGAATCAGACAGAGTTTCTGTCGGTGAGAATGGTGAGAAATTAGAGCCATTTAGTGAATTTTTCGCTAATCTTATTTATGCAAATATGAATGGTGCATATATTTTTGAGGATGTAGACGAGAAAGTTTTAGATAAGATTTCTGATGATCTTTCAATTGATAAAGTACAGCTTAGAAATACAGACAGCAACTACTGGTCTGGTAAGATTGAAGTTAAAAGTACCGCGGAAAATGGTTCTGTAACTGTAAGACTTTTAACAGCAAGTGAAGAGTTTAATGAGCTTGTCGAGGAAAAGGTTGATGCTCTTGTAAAAGAAGCTGAAACTCATCTTGAAAATGTAACTATAAATAAAGTAAACTCATTTACAACAAGCTCACCAACAGATACTGAAAATGAAGATGAGATCGCAGTTAAAGGTGTTGCTATCAATAAGGGAACAATTATCAAAGGTGCAGTTATTGCATTTATATTTGCAGTATTCTTTGTATTATTTATGAATTTTGTTCTCTATGTATTTAACCCTTCAATGAATGGTGTTTCAGCATTTGAGAAATACGGCCTTAAATTTATTTACGAATACAGAGGAACAGCTGATCTTGCAGAAGTTCTTAAATACGTTGAAGAAAATGAAGGTAAAGTTACACTTATGACTACTTCAGATAAAGTTAAAACTTCTTTTGATAAAAAACTCGCAAAAGACGAAAGCAGCGTAAAATATGATATTGTCAATGCAAAAGATACACATGCAGTTCTTGCAGCAGATAAGATCATGTTTATTGAAGAGTGTGGTATAACACGTTACAGAGACTTTGAAAAAGCCTTAAGACAGGCTGAAAACTTTGGCAAAGAAGTTGCAGGAGTTATAAATATTCCATTATAAAGTTATTTAAGCGGGAGGAAACAAAAATGGTATTTGGTGCAATATTAGCAGGCGGAAAAGGAACAAGAATGGGAATTGACAAGCCAAAACAGTTCCTTATGTTAGGAAGCAGACCTATTATAATTCATACAATTGAAAAGTTTATTCTTTCTCCTGACATTGATGAGATTTATGTAGGCGTTCATCCAGACTGGATTGATTATACAGAAGATCTTATTAAGAAATACATTGATTCAGATAAAAATATAATCCTTGTTCCGGGAGGAACTGACAGAAACTCAACGATCTTTAATATTATTGATGAGATCGAGAAGAGAAACGGAGACGATGAGGATAATATTATCGTTACACATGATTCGGTAAGACCTTTTGTTACACTTAGAATTATAGGAGAAAATGTTGAGATGGCTAAAGAATGCGGAGCTGTTGATACAGTTATAAGCGCAGTTGATACTATTGTTGTTTCTGAAGATGGAGAAAAGATTACATCTATTCCAGACAGAAGACAGATGTTCCAGGGACAGACACCTCAGACATTTAAAATTTCAAAATTAAAAGAACTTTACAATGATCTTTCAGATGATGAAAAAGAGATCCTTACAGATGCATGCAAAATCTGTGTTGTTAGAAACGTTCCTGTAAGACTTGTTAAAGGTGAAGTTTCTAATATGAAGATCACTACAATCGATGATATGAAAGCGGCTACAGCACTTATTATGGAGGATATAAAATGTTAAACAGTGTTTATCAGTTGATCACACCTAAGACAATATCCGTAAAACATGAAGATGTTGATACTAAAGATCAGGTTATTATAAGACCTGAATATCTTGCTCTTTGTCATGCTGATCAGAGATATTATCAGGGTAAAAGAGATATAAAGATTTTAAGGAAAAAGCTTCCTATGGCTCTTATACATGAAGCATGCGGACGTGTTATCCATGATCCTACAGGAACTTTTAAAGTAGGACAGTCTGTTGTAATGATACCAAATATACCTGGAAACAGAGAAGAGAAGGTTATTTACGAGAATTATGGAAAAGGCGGTGGATTCTTAAGCAGCGGGCATGACGGATTTATGAGAGAGTTCGTAAATCTTCCTGCAGACAGAGTAGTAGCTTTTGACGATATAGATAAGAGAATTGCAGCAATTACAGAATTTATAAGTGTTGGAATGCATGCTTATTTAAGATTCAGTCTTATTTCTCATGAATATAAAAATTCAATCGGTATATGGGGAGACGGAAGTCTTGCATTTATTGTGAGCAGTATCCTTAAGAAGAAATATCCGGATACAAAGATAATCGTTATAGGTAAGAATACAAGTAAACTTTCACAGTTCTCATTTGTTGATGAGACAATACTTGCTGATGACCTTGAAGAAGGTTTTAATGTGGATCATGCTTTTGAGTGTGCAGGTGGAGAGGGAAGTTTCTACGCTATTGATAATATTATTAAATATATCAATCCACAGGGAACAGTTATGCTTATGGGGGTATCGGAAAACAAGGTACCTATAAATACAAGAGATATTCTTGAGAAAGGTCTTACATTTGTAGGAAGCAGCCGTTCAGGACGCGTTGACTTTGAAAATGCCATTAAGTTTATGGAGGATAAGAGTATCCAGAGAAGACTTAAATCAATAATCTATGAAACAGACGAAGTAAAAAACATTTCAGATATACATAAAGCATTCAGCGTTGACATAGATACAGACTTTAAGACTGTATTTAAATGGAGCGTATAATTGCATAAATGTTAACTGAATATTCTCGTGCGGCAGAGCCGCCCGTCCGGTGTGGCGTGAGCCACCTATCCAGACGGAATGAGCCACTTTAATGAGAGTGTTACTTTCGTAGTGATTTATCTAGACCATACACCTCACGCATGGACCTATCATGATCAGCATCAATAAAAGAAAAAGTAGAGGAAAGGAAATCTCATGAGAGGAAAACAGGCATTAAAAAATATGGTGGCAAGTCTGCTTTTACAGGTAATTGTTCTTTTGTCTGGATTGATATTGCCACGTTTTATTCTTGAGGCATATGGATCAAGTGTGAATGGAATGATCACTTCAGTAAATCAGTTTTTAACATATCTGGGTCTGGCAGAAGCAGGAGTAGGAACAGCAACAGTTGTTGCTCTCTATACACCTCTTGCGTTGAAACAGACGGAAGAAGTGAATTCAATTCTTTCGGCGACAAGAAAATTTTATAATAAATCCGGAATGCTATTTCTGGCATTAACACTGGTACTTATAGGGGTCTATCCGTTTTTTATTTCAGGACAGCTTGAGAATAGTCTTGTGCGCTGGATGATACTTGTCTTGGCAGGAAGTACTTTAGTGGATTACTTTTTTCTAGGTAAATACAGAGTTTTGTTGACTGCAAATCAGGAAGGGTATGTGGTTGCACTGATTCAGGCAGCAGGAACGATCGTTAATATGGTTGTTTCTATTTTTCTGATTTATATTGGAGCAGGTGTTCTTTTTGTAAAGGCAGTTGCAACCGGTGTATACATGCTTCGTCTTGTATTGGTTAAAATCTATGTAAAACGAAAATATCCTGCATTAGATTTTTATGCAGAACCGAATGAAGGTGCTTTGAAACAAAAAAATGCGGCATTGCTTCATCAGGTTGTTGGTATTATTGTAAATAATACTGATACGACAGTGCTGACAATCTGTCTGGGAGCAAAGTCTCTTCTTGAAGTCAGTGTATATGGAATCTATATGATGGTGGTTAATGCCGTGAATCAGCTGATGACATCTTTTTCGAATGGTCTGACTGCAGGATTTGGAGAAGTGATCGCCAAGAATGAGGAAGAGACACTAAAAAAGAGCTATTCAAGTTATGAGTATATGTATTTTGTAATCATGTTTATTGTGATTGCCTGTATGGGAGTCTTGATCCTGCCTTTTGTCGGGGTATATACCATTAACCTGACAGATGTACAGTATGTACGTCCGGTTCTTGGAATTTTGTTTACATTAATTGTTTTTATGCAAAATGTAAGGATTCCGGGATTGACGATTATTTGCGCAGCAGGGCATTATAAGGAAACGAGATATCAGGCGATTTTGGAAGCTGTGATAAATATTACGGTTTCTCTTGGACTGGTATGGAAGTTCGGCATGGCAGGAGTTCTTCTTGGTACAGTATGTTCTTATGGATATCGTTCTTTTGAAATTGTGTTCTATACAAGTCGACATCTGGTAAAAGGATGTGCAAAAAAATCCATGTTTCGAATTTTGAGAAATGTATTTACAGTGGCAATTCTTTGTACGGTTGGAACATATGTTATTCCGCAGGAAATAACATCTTTTACTACATGGTTTCTCTATGCAATAGGAATGGGGCTGACAAGTGTTTTTTTTGTTGTGGTGATAAATTATGTGGTTGAACCAGATGAATTTATGCAACTTAGACATCGGGTGAATGATATAATTAAAAAGGAATAGAAGAAAAATAGGGGAAGCTTTGAAATGATTCCAGTCTTTGTTGTACTCAATCGGAGTTCTTATATTACCAAGTGAGGAGTTCTCTTATAAAATCAACGTTTTCCGCACATTTTTCGGATAAAAAAGGGTCAGTCGTGAAAAACTGCCCCTTTTTATTTTTAGTTGGATTAATTTCGATTACAACATTATGGTATCCAAACCCCATCAGCACCGACATAATAACGAGAATTATCCACCCATTGAGAAACTGCCATGCGTCCATCGGATTTTACATAGTAGACTCCGGAGATCCATTGGTTTGTCAGCATTTGACCAGAAGAGTTCATGAAATACCAGTATCCATTATAATAAATCCAACCGGTTACCATAGCACCACTGGAGTTCAAATAGTACCAACAATCATTGATGTATGTCCAGCCGGTTACCATAGCACCACTGGAGTTCATATAGTACCAGCAACCATTGATGTATGTCCAGCCGGTTACCATATAGCCATTGGAGTTAAACCAGTACCAGTTTCCTTTGATGTATTCCCATGAATTAGCAGGGTAAGTTCCATCAAAATGGCAGTACCACCAACCAGTATTATTTTTAACCCAGTATCCGTTATCCTTTGTATATCCTTCAGCAGAGTAAGTTCGCGGAGTGATATATTGAGTATAATCCTTGAAACCAAAATCAAGATCTACATTTTCTGAAATTCCATCTACTATTCCTTTGCAGCTGCTCTGCCATATGTTCCTTTGAATGGATAAATCATATTTATAGTTATAACGTGCAATCCAAAGATCAATTCCGGACAGATAAGAAGTATCGATATGATTTTTATACCAGTCTTCATTACAATACAGCATTGGTTCATATCCAGCTCGACGAATTTCATCAAAGAATGTTTTCGCTATTCGTCCAAGCTGTGCCTTACTTAGATTTTTTTGTGAGGAATCTTCTAAGTCGAGAACAATTGGATATGAAATCTTATATCCCTGTAGTTGATCAATTACAAACTGTGCATCATTTAATGATTGATTTTCAGTTGTGGCCGTGCTGTAATAGTAAACACCTACGGGGATTCCGGCTGCAATTGCATTTGTCATATTTTGATTATAATAGGTATCTAGTTTATGCTCTGAACCATGAGCAACTCGTATGAATGCAAATTGAATACCATCCTTTTTAACAGCAGTCCAGTCGATACTTTCTTGCCACTGAGAGACATCAATCCCTTTTAAAGACCCGCTTTCATAGCTATTATTGTCAATCCAATAACCATTACTATTGAAATAATACCATTGCCCATTAATCTTAGTCCAGTCAGTTTGCATCACTCCGCTGGAATTAAAATAGTACCATTGTCCGTCGATTAGCTTCCAACCAGTTGTTCTAACACCATTCTCATCCATATAATACCATTTTTTATAGACCCTCGTCCATCCGGTGACCATATAGCCATTGGAATCAAAACGATACCATTCACCATTAATGCATTCCCAGGCGTTTGTGGAATAACTACCATCGTAATGAGCATACCACCACCCCTTACTATCTCGAATCCATTTACCAGAAGAAGAATCACAGGTAGCAAGCTCATAGAAATTAAAAGAATCTATGACTTCTTTTCCAAGAGAAGAGCCAGCTGTATCTGTTTCTTCTTCGGCATGTGCTGTTAATGAGAAAGAACCAGTTAAAAATATCAAGGTGAATAATGCGAATCCTTTTTTAAATAAATATTTTTTGTGCAAATATGTTCTCCTTTCCATAGGGGTAGCATACAGTTTCCCCGTTATTAACGTAAAATCAATCAGTTATTCAAAATGATTATATCATTAAGTAAAATGAGAATCTAGTTAAGTAAGACAAATTTAAAATATTTAAAATATTGTCTTGCATTATAAAAATAAAGGTGCTATACTACCTGTAGTTCACGAAAAAGGAGAAGTAAAAGTACATGAACAAACAAGAACTTGATTTACTGAACATCATAAAAAAAGAAGCATATGTAAATCAAAGACAGTTATCAGAAGCTTCTGGTTATTCACTTGGTAAAGTGAATACTTCATTAGCAGAACTTGTGAAAGCCGGTTATCTGAATGTAGATTATAGATTGACCGAACAGGCAAAAGAGTTATTTACAGAGAATAGACCAAATCAGGCAGTGATTCTTGCAGCTGGAGCGGGAATGCGAATGATACCGATTAATACAGAAGTGTCCAAGGGAATGCTTGAAGTAAGAGGTGAAACCTTAGTAGAACGACTGATTAAACAGTTGAAAGAAAAAGGAATCCATAAGATCACTATCGTTGTTGGATTTATGAAAGAACAGTATGAATACCTGATCGATGAGTATGGAGTAGAGCTGGTTTATAATAAGGAATATGCAGTAAAGAACAATCTGTTTTCGTTGGCAAAGGTAAAAGATAGATTGGAAAATGCGTATATTGTACCGTGTGATCTTTGGTGCAGAACAAATCCTTTCTCAGAGACTGAACTGTATTCCTGGTACATGATTGATGAGATGCCGGATGAGGATAGTACGATTCGTATGAATCGAAAGATGGAATTAAAAGCAGTTGGTGATTCGGAAGCTGGTAATCATATGGTAGGAATTGCTTACATCAATAAAGAAAGTGCAAGAACTTTAGAACAGAAAATCAGTGAAATGAAAGAACATCGCAGATATTACAATTCATTTTGGGAAGATGCAGCAATGGAGAAAGGGAAAATGATTCTTTTTCCGAAAGAAGTAAAAAAAGGAGATGTTCTGGAGATTAATACATTGGAGCAGTTGAGAGATCTTGATGAGAATTCAGATCAGCTGAATTCAGAACTTCTTGATATTATTGCAGAGACGCTTTCTTGTGAACAGAAAGAAATTACAGAGATTGAACCCCTGAAAAAAGGAATGACTAACCGTTCGTTTCGCTTCCGTTGTGGTGAAAAGCGTTATATCATGAGAGTTCCGGGAGAAGGAACGGATAAGATGATTAATAGAAGTCAGGAGTATGATGTTTATCAGGTGATTGGTCCGAAAGGAATCTGTGATCCAGTTCGATATATGTCGAAAGAAAAAGGGTATAAGATTACAGAATTTTTAGAGGGTGCAAGGAATTGTGATGCAGGAAATGAAAATGATGTGAAAGCATGCATGAAGTATCTGAGAAATGTACATGAGCAGAAGCTGAAAGTAAATCATTCCTTTGACTTGTTTGAGCAGATTGAAAAATATGAACAGTACAGAAATGGAGAGAAATCCATTTATCGCGATTATGAGAAGACAAAGGAAAAAATGTATGAACTGAAATTCTTTGTTGATCAGCAGGAAAAAGAGTATACATTAACTCATATTGATGCAGTTCCGGATAACTTTCTCTTTGTGGATGACAGGATATATCTTATTGATTGGGAGTATTCAGGAATGCAGGATCCACATGTAGATATTGCGATGTTTGCAATTTATGCATTGTATGAGAAAGAACAGATTGATCGTTTGATTGATGCTTATTTTACAGAAGGGTGTCTGGAAGAAGTCAGAACAAAGATATATTGCTATATAGCAATCTGTGGTTTCTTATGGAGTAACTGGTGCGAATATAAGAGAATCCTCGGAGTGGAGTTTGGTGAGTATTCTCTGAAACAGTATCGTTATGCAAAAGAATTTTACAGGCTTGCAAAGGAGAGAATGGAAAATGACTAGAAATGCTATTATCATGGCTGCCGGAATGTCCTCAAGATTTGCACCATTGTCACTGGAGACGCCGAAGGCGCTTTTGAATGTGAAAGACGAAATTATGATTGAACGTCAGATCGGACAGCTGAGAGAAGCAGGAATTGATGAAATTGTTATCGTAGTCGGATATTTGAAAGAAAAGTTTGAATATCTGAAAGAAAAATATCATGTGATTCTTGTTGAAAATCCATATTACAAACAAATGAATAATTTTTCTACTTTGTATGTTGCGAGAGAATATCTGAAAAATACCTGGATCTGTTCGGCAGACAATTATTTCACAGAAAATGTATTTATGGAAGAAAGTGAAAATGCATTTTATGCTTCTGAATATGCAGATGGTGCTACAGAAGAGTGGTGTATCAAGACTGATAATACAGGGAAAATCATAGGGGTTCAGATTGGTGGCGAGAATGCATGGGTGATGAAAGGTCATGTATTCTTTAATGAAAAATTCAGTACACAGTTGCTGCCGTATCTTGAAGAAGCTTTTCAGAAAAAGGAACTGTGGGATGAATACTGGGAAAATCTTTATATGGCGCATATGGATGAAATGGAAATGTATATCAGAAAGTATGATGCCGGTATTATTGAAGAGTTTGACAGTATTGATGAATTAAGGGAATTTGATGTAAAGTACAAAGAATGTACGGGCAGCAAAGTACTTCGGGAAATTTCAGAGAAACTGAACTGTCCGGAAGGAAAAATGACGCAGATGAAACCAGTAAAATCCAATGGAGAAGTGATAGGATTTGAGTTTTTTTGTGATGGTAAGAAGTATGAGTATTCTTATACATCAGGATTAAAGACAAGGTAAGTCGGAAAGGAAAGCAAATGGAAACGAAACAGACAAAACAGACAGAGAAAAAGAAGGTTGACTGGCTTATTACATTATTGCCATTAGGGCTTATTGTGGTTTTATGTATTTTATTCTTCTTTAAGCCAGAACAATCCAATCAGGTGCTTAGTCAGATTAGATATGTATTTGGTGATACATTTGGAACTTATTATCTTGTGATTGGATTAGGTGTATTCCTGTTATCTATTTATGTAGCAACATCAAAGTATGGAAATATTGTTTTAGGAGCTCAGACTGAAAAACCAAAATATTCTTTCTTTGCATGGGGCTCCATGATGTTTACAGCAGGACTTGCTGCAGATATCTTGTTTTATTCTTTCTCAGAGTGGGTCATGTATGCGACAGACCCACACATTGCAGAACTTGGAAGTATTCGTGAATGGGCAGGCGTTTTCCCGATTTTCCACTGGAGTTTGATTCCGTGGGGATTCTATCTTGTGCTTGCAGTTGCTTTTGGATTTATGCTTCATGTACGTAATCGTGAAAGACAGAAATATTCTGAAGCCTGCAGACCGATTCTTGGAAAACATACAGATGGAATGCTGGGAAGAATCATTGACCTGCTTGCAGTATTTGCTCTGATTGCGGGAACAGCAACAACATTTAGTATTGCGACACCTTTGATGGCAAGTATTATTAATGAACTGTTTCATATCGAACTGAGCCGTACAGTTGTAACAATTATAATTATTTTAATCACATGTGTTATTTATACTTATTCTTTGTTACATGGATTCAAAGGAATTAGTTTTCTTGCGAAAGCCTGCGTATACCTGTTCTTCGGATTGCTTTTGTTTGTATTACTTTTTGGAGGAGAAACAAAATTCATTATTGAAAATGGTTTTGCATCTCTTGGAAAAGTGGTTCAAAATTTCTTTGAGCTTTCAACATTTACAGACCCGGAAAGAACAACATCATTCCCACAGAACTATACAATCTACTATTGGGCATACTGGATGGTATGGTGTGTGGCAGCTCCGTTCTTTATCGGAAACATTTCCAGAGGAAGAACAGTTCGTCAGACCATTCTTGGAGGATATGTATTTGGTGTTGGATCAACAATTGTAAGCTTCATTGTTCTTGGAAATTATTCTCTTGGAAAACAGATCAGTGGACAGATGGATTTTATCGCTGCTTATGAGAAGACGGGGGATCTGTATACAATGATCATTGGAGTAATACGTTCTCTGCCTTGTGCACCGTTTGTACTTGCTCTTGTGTTGATTACGATGATTGCATTTTATGCAACTTCATTTGATTCAATTGCATTGACAGCATCATGCTATAGTTATCACAGACTGGGAGAAGATGAGAATCCAAACAGACTGATTCAGTTGATGTGGTGTATCCTGCTGATTCTCCTTCCAATTGCACTTGTGTTTTCGGAAAGTTCAATGAGTAATCTGCAGTCGGTTAGTATTATTGCAGCATTCCCAATTGGCGCAGTTATTGTGTTGATTGTGCTGAGTTTTATGAAGGATGCAAAGAAATTTATGGAAGAAAATGAAAAACAGAGGAAAAAGTAAGAGGATAAAAAGAGAGATATCAGTGCTTAATGCATTGTTATCTTTCTTTTTATAGTTTTGAAAGTTTTTAAAATGTATTCTTCCATGTAGACAACTTCACTCAAACAGTGTACAATAGGATAGTATATAAGTTTAAGACAACAAAAGAAGGGGTAATTATATGAAAGCAAAGAAATTAGCGGCAGTAGCATTATCACTGTGTCTTACAGTGCCAATGTTCAGCACAATTGTAAGTGCAGCTGATGGTTCTCTGATGTTCTCTGATCCACAGACAAAGGTTGGAGAGGAAGTAAGTGTAGATCTTGTTGTGAGATCTGGAAATTCAGCTGTTGGAGATGCAGATATTACAATGAGTTATGATACTTCTGCACTTCAGTTTGAAAGCGGAGAGGGTGTAACAGCAGACAGTGATGGCAAGCTTACATACTCAGGAAGCGGAGACGGAACGGCGAAAGAACTTCGTACTACAATGACGTTTAAAGCATTGAAGATGGGAGATACAACGATCACAGTTGACAGCTCAAAGGCTTATCTGTATTCAGATGAGACACTGACATTAGACCAGGGATCTTCCGCAATTAAGATTGGACAGGCAGATGATGGTTCAACAGAGATTGAGGCAAATGGAAGTGAATCAACTGGCGCAGCTACTGATATTACGGTAAATGTGAATGGAACAGATTATAACTTCTCAGAAGAATTTGCAACATCTGCGATTCCGGTAGGATATAGTGAGACTACAAAGACATTCAATGGAGAAGAGCACAAGTTTGTTGCTAATGAGGCTGGTGTTACACTTGGATATTTGGTAGATGCTTCCGGAGAAGGAAAGTTTTTCCTCTACAATGAGGACGATTCTACATTTGTTCCATATACAGAATTGAAGATTTCTGATACAACATCTATTATTCTTTTAGCAGATAATGGAGGAGCAAAACTTCCGGATTCATACCAGGAAGGGGAACTTACAGTAGCAGATCAGACATATCCATATTGGGCAAATCCAGAGAATGATCGTTATGATCTTCTGTATGCAGTGAATACAAGAACAGGTGAAAAAGGGTTCTATCAGTATGATTCACAGGATGGAACTTATCAGAGTGTAGATGTTCAGACAACAGACAGTACAAAGAAGGAAGCAAAAGGGATTGTTGGAAAACTGGAGTCGCTTGTAAAAGAGCATCCAATTGTTCTTCTGGCTGGAGGAGCACTCATCGTAGTTGTATTACTTGTTCTTATGATTATGTTTGCAGTAAAACTTGTGCATAGAAATCAGGAACTTGATGATCTGTATGATGAGTATGATATTCCTTTTGAAGATGAAGAAGATGAAGAAGATGACGAGCCGGTTACTGCTAAGAAGTCAGACAGAAAGGCGTTTGGACGTAAAAAAGTAAAAGATGATGATTATGACGATGGTTATGATGATGATTTTAATGATGATTACGATGCCTTTGATGAAGAGTATGCTGATTATGATTTTGATGATGATTACGATGATGATTATGATGATGAATATGATGCACCGACAGGAAATACAAGAAATTTAGGAAGATCAGCTAAAAAATCAAAAAAAGGAAGAAAATCAGATGATTATGATGTAGATTTCATTGATCTGTAAGTTTGAGAGACAGATGAAAGATACTGATTAGGTAGTTGAAAAATATAGACAGGATTAGAACGGATTAAGAAGGAAGTTCTGATCCTGTTTTTCTATTGTTCTTTTCAATCTTTATTAATTGATTATACACAGATTTATCACAATGCGGAGTTACTATGTAAACATCAAAGAAAAAGAATAAACAAGAGAAGAGGTAATCTTTATGGAGAATCAATATAATTATTATAATTCAGATGGAATGAATGGAAACGGACAGAGCGAAACACCATTTCATGATGACAATGGTGGTCAGAAGCATCAAGCACCGCATGGTAAGAAGCCGCAAAAGAAAATTCCCAAAGCAGTGGCAGTGACAGGATTTGCACTATTGTTTGGAGTTGTTTCCAGTGGTACATTTCTGGCATCAAATGTTGTTGGAAGTAAAGTGCTTGGATTGACCGGTGTGACGAAGACCAATACTACGGCAACCAAAGCTGTGAGCAGCAATGCTTCATTATCCAAATCTTCCAGTGTTGTAACTTCAGATGTTTCAAGTATTGTGGAAAATGTAATGCCATCAATCGTATCAATTACAAATATGAGTGTGCAGCAGGTTCAGGATTTCTTTGGTGGTGTGTCACAGCAACAGAGCGAAAGTGCTGGAACAGGAATCATTATTTCCCAGAATGATTCAGAACTTCTGGTTGTTACAAATAATCATGTAGTAGCAGGAAGCGATACATTAACAGTTACTTTTGCTGATGGAACAAGTGTTGAGGCGAATATCAAAGGAACAAACTCAGAGTATGATATTGCTGTTGTGGCTGTTCCGCTTGACTCTATTTCAGATGATACAATGAAAGCAATTTCAGTAGCAACACTCGGAGATTCTACACAGCTAAAGGTTGGAGAGCCTGCGATTGCAATCGGTAATGCACTTGGCTATGGACAGTCAGTAACAACGGGTGTAATCAGTGCTTTGAATCGTTCTGTTTCTGAAACAAACGAGCAGACTGGTGAGACAACAGAGAGTGATGCCAAACTGATTCAGACAGATGCAGCCATTAATCCTGGAAACAGTGGTGGAGCACTTGTAAATGCAAGTGGCGAAGTGATTGGAATCAACTCATCCAAGCTGGTTGGTGATTCTGTAGAAGGTGTCGGATATGCAATTCCAATCAGTGATGTATCCGATCTGATCCAGAATCTGATGAATCAGGCAACAAAGACAAAGGTTGCAGAAAAAGATCAGGGCGCAATTGCCATCAAAGGAATGAGCGTGCCGGCTGAATATTCCAAACAGCTGAATATGCCGGAAGGTGTTTATGTATCAGAAATCACAAAAGGCGGTGGAGCAGAGGCAGCCGGAATGACAAAAGGAAGTGTTATCACAGCAATTGACGGAACAACCGTATCAAGCATGGATGATCTTCAGGAACAGCTTCAATATTATGCCAAAGGAGATAAGGTGTCACTGACAATTCAGATTCCACAGAGTAATGGAGAATATCAAGAGAAGACAGTGGAAGTAACATTAGGTGCGAAATAAAACTACTTTTAAGTGAATGTATTATGTTTAGGGATTGTCACGTGGCAATCCCTTTTGCTGTTGTTCACAATTTTTCTTATCTTCCATACAATAACAAAAAAGATATAAGGATTTATTTTATGGCACCATATTGTTCTAATAGGAATACGAACTGTTATTGTCAGAATGGAAATTACAGACCACAAACAAGGCAAGAAAATGAAAGACAGCTTCATTGCAATATTCCTGTTCCTCCACTTCCGGAGCAAAAGGCGAAAAATTACTGTTGCGATGAGTGTGTTGGTGATTACAGCAAAACGGATGTTTTGCAAGAGTTTCCGGTTGCGATGGCTTATGTCCCATGGCAGCAGTGGAGAAAACTTCACGATCTCGGTTATGGATTTCAGTGTGGAACTATTTTTCAAGAGCTTGAAAAACCATTTCGTGGAAAAGGAGGATGCTGTAAATGAGTTGCAATTGTCATGAAATGAATCGAAGAGAACTTTTTGAATATATAAATCAGATAAGTTTTGCAGTAGATGATGTTAAATTATTTTTAGATACACATCCTGAAAATCAGAAAGCACTTGACTATTTTCAAAAATATAAAGAGAAACGTATGGAAGCACTCAAAGAATATGCAGAGGTATATGGACCTTTAACTGTAGATACAGTCAGCGAAAACAGTGACTGCTGGAATTGGATCAATGAACCATGGCCGTGGCAGGAAGGGGGATGCTGATTTATGTGGAATTATGAAAAAAGACTTCAATATCCTGTGAAGATAACCCAGACGAATCCGAAACTGGCGAAGATCATTATAAGTCAGTTCGGTGGACCGGATGGCGAATTGGCTGCATCTATGCGTTATCTTTCACAGCGATATACGATGCCATATAAAGAGGTAACAGGAATACTGACTGATATTGGTACAGAAGAATAATCCCGTTTCTTTTGGAAATAACAAAAAAACCCTTTATTTGCGCGGGATTCTGGGCTTTATGGTCAATTCAAAGTTAGGCTCATTCAGATGACCGCGCTTATTTTTCGTTAATTTCTTGTATTCTATAGATTCTATGAGTAATTTCAACAATCTGTTGCGTTCCGGAATAGATAAATCCCAATAACAGGAAAGCAGATCTTCACAAGCCGGCAGGAACTGTTCTATATTGGCTTCTCTTTGGCGTTCCTTGTCAAGTTCGAGTTTCAGCTGGGCAACGTTTGATTCAGCTTCAGAAATTCGGTTTTGTAAACTGTCAGATCGCTCAAGAAAGACTTCTGTCGAGTAGACACCTTGTTCAAGCAGATCATACATGGTTCCCTTTTGCCGTAGAAGTTGATCGAGTGTCTGTTGAGCTGATTCCAAAAGAACTTCTTTTTCCGGAATAAGACTCTTGCTTGGCATCTGACCACTCAGACGATATCCTTCAACCCAGTCAGAAAGCGCGTTATAAACTTCTCGCTCAACAAGATCCAAAGGGCTGCCAATGGTAGGACAATCATATGTACTGCACAACATCAGATCATAAGGCACACGACTGGCGGTTCCGGAAGGCGGCCGGCGAATCATTTTCTTTTTGCACTCATTACAGACAATGATTCCGGCAAGCGGATTTTTGATAATGCTAGAACCGGCAGGCTTTGGGGATCCACAGCCAAGATAACTCTGAGCTTCTGCAAATACATCGTGATCGATTAAGCGCGGATGCCGACCGGAAACAATGGTATAGTCACTGGTTCTCGGACGTGTGGTTGTGAGAACACCATTTTCAACCGTTCTGACCACTTTTCGTTCGCCGATCTTAACGCATTGATCGTACACAACATTAGAGAGGATTCCACGGACTGTACTCTCACTCCAAAGTTTGGAATTGCGCGGCTTTGTACCGTAACTGTTTAAAGTACGAGTGATCGACCGGATACCGACACGCTCCGGACCGGTAAACATAGAAAAGATAAGCCGCACAACAGGAGCCTCGTTTTCATCAAAAGCAAGAGTCCATCCCTTTTCTTTTTCAAGTTTTACTCTGCGGAAACCGTATGGAGCGGAGTTGTATGGCCACTTTCCCTCAGAGATAGCGGCATAACGTCCATTCTGCATCCTGCGCTTGATCGTCTTATATTCACGCCGACTCATGAATAATCCAAACTCAAAATACTCTTCATCGAATTCATTGGCAGGATCATAGGTTTTGGAAGGCGTGATGATTAGTGTGTTGGAATACTGGAAAGCTCTCTGTACAACTCCCTGATCGATCGTATCACCACGAGCAAGACGTTCTACTTCCATAACAAGCACACCGTCCCACAGGTTTTGTTCTACTTCGCGAAGTAACTGTTGCATAACAGGACGCGCAGCTATAGTTTCTCCGGACACAACTTCTCGATAAATATTGCTGATAATAAGGTTGTTTTTCTTAGCAAGAGAGAGAAGTGCACGTTCGTGTCTGGCAAGAGTTTCCCCTTCACCATGCTGCTCGGCTTCAAGATCCTTTCTCGATTTCCTTAAATAAATACAATATGACATGATATCACCTCCGTATATATTATGTAAAAAAGTACAAAAATAACAGCCATACACAGAACGTAAGTTCTGATTGTGCGACTGCACCGAAGATGATACAATATTCATTGGATTTTGGAGTATCTCTTCGGAGTTACTAAAGCACATTGGCGTGTGCTTCCCCAGTTGACCGTTCCTGTTGGCGCAGGAGCGGTTTTTAATTGTCGTTTAGTAATTTCTTCTGTTCTTTTTCAATTTGTTTAATACTTTTAGCAGGCGTTGGAAGATCTTCGGGCATAGTGCCACCAAGTTCCTGAATTGTCTGTCGGACTTTTTTCCCAACTTCGTAGTGAGTTTGGTTTGCTTCTTTCTTTCCCTGTATTTGTTCACGACGAATTTTTTCGTCAGTCTGTGTGGCGCGGAAGAGGTTAGCGGCCAATTCAGTACTTCCCATATGATCAAGAATCTTCTGACTCTTTTTCAATCCTTTACGTTTATGTATCTCTTTTACTCCAAGACCTCCATATAAACCTTGATAGCCGCAATTCTGGAAAATAGCATAATCTCTAGAATCACTGACACCTGCCATCTTAGCAGCTTCAGCAAGAGATTTATTATGTGCAATCATCTCTCCACGGATTGCCAAGCGCTTTTTGTCTTCTGTGAGATCATCGAAATTTTCAATGAGTTCCTGTTGACGGGTTTTCACAGCAAAGTAGGTCTGACCAAGAGCAATAATCTCTTTGGAACTATCGCCGTTCATTACAATAAGATAGCAGGCATATCGAGAAAGTTCGTAATCTTGAATTTCTCGTTGTGCGCCAGACCCTAAGTCTACCATTTTTCCCACTTGGGAAAAATGGTCATCAATAGAATTTTTACTATTTTTACAAGCATTCATTGCTTTATCTATTACGTTTTGAAACTTATCCCACCGTTTGTACTCTAAAACAGTTTGCAATTCTCGTGCATACCAGAATTCCTGTCCATAATCATTAATATGTTTGATTGATTCGAAAAGAGTATCTGTATAATTTTTTTTCTGTTCCTGTTTTGAGTTGGCCACAGCGTCTACTGGAACAGCTGTATCAGCTTCGTCATCGGTAAAAAAGAAAAACATAATTATCACATCCTTATAAATATTATTTAACTGTTCCTGTTGACGCAGGGGCGGCTTTAGATTTATATGTTTCTAAGATAGAACAGTTGCTGATGAGAACAAACTATTCTATTTGCGGTAATTCAAAAGAAGAAATTTGAGAATCCTCTTTAATTAAGATATTCATTCCTAAGAGTGGAAAATCTTTTAACAGTTTTGCACAACATTTATGACAAGGCGTATAACCATTTTGAATGGCAGTCATAATCGGAAGTTGATTGTGCGATATTAGACCAGAACAATGTTGATTCAAATGATATTTTTTCGATGTTTCAGAAGTCCAAACAATCACTTCTTGCTCTATAGATGTACCAGTTATAGCGGAAAGCAAGGAAACATCTTGAGGGTATATGGAGCAATGCCGATTAACTTCTGCATTTAAAGCATTTTGTATAGTAAAATATGGCTGCTTATACTTAAATAAGTCTAAAAGAAATAATAGTGATGCTAGCCCAAAAGTAGTCTTATTATGATTAAAATCAGCAATTAAATTTTCAAGACATTGACTACTCTTATCAGATAGGCGCGTTTTACTATGTGGAATGTAATTATATACACGTCCACCATGAGCAGCGAGATTGCGATATTCAAGACAAATAAAAAGCGTGTCTGTTAATAAATTAGTAATCGCATCCATATGCTCAATATTTTTTGGGAGTCCATACATTTTTGAAGCCAATTCTCGCTTTTGTGGTTCTTTAAATAAACGAACAAAATTAACTAATGTACTTAAAAAAACACCTTTAAAGAGAACCCAAGGAGGTACACAATTGTAGGTACTGCGATAGTATTTAATTGGGTTTTTATCACTGTATTTTGCACTTTTACGTAGAGCATCTAGGATACTGTTAAGAGAAAATCTTGGATCCTTGATTTTTCTGTCTCTATAATTATTAAATTGTAGATATTGTTCAGGTGATGTACCAAAATTCCTTGCAACAATTTCGGCAGTTACAGCCCGAAGATGCTCTTCTAAATCTAACATTGCAATCATCACGGAGTTGCGCAGAGCATGATCTAGTTGATACAAAGAAAAAAGTTGCTCAAAAGAAGTTCCCTCGGTATATTTTTTGGAACCGTTTTCTTCAACAATAATAAAAGGTTCTTTATAACTATTTACAATATTATAGTATCCATAGATCTGTAGATAAGAACATGCTCTTTCTATATTCTCAACTTTTAGCCCTTGTCTTTGTAATTTTTCAAGTTGTTCAAATTCTGTTGTATATTTTATGCCTTTTTTCATAAACTTCTCCATAAACAAAAAGAGTCTTGAGAATACTCTCAAAGACTCTTTTTGTGACCGGACACCAGTCATTCACTAATTGCAATTAGTATTATAGCATATGAAAAAGTCTTGTCAAGTATTCAATATTAATATATTTTTAAAAAAATTCATTCGCGCTGCTTCAGCAAGAGATTTTTTCCTTTAGATAAGCCAATGAAAAGAACAAATGTTCGATAAAATATATAGCCTATATTATCAGTTGTTTCATTCATGGTAAAAGCAAAAATCCCTCCTTCCATTTACATGGTAAGAGGGATTTTTGCTAGTCATCTCGAAAACGACCATTTCTGTTGAACTCCATCCTACCATTATAAATATTGATTGTCAAGCAAGTTTATAAAATCCAAGTTCTTTCATAAGATTATCCTGTTCCTTACGAGCCACCAAAGCTCATATATAATCTCTTACGAGGCTATATCACATCATTTCAACTACTACCAGATTCGGAATGAAGTATATAATATAATTATCAACGGTAGTATATACTCCATACTTATCACGGTAGCAGCTGATACATTCTTCCAGATATTCTTCTGTAACATCCAGAAAGTCTGCAATTTCATATTTATTTTGACATCCAGCATTGAACGCGTGGATGATTCCCATAAGTCCGATCAGGCGGTTGTAGCCATGTAATCTCGCTTGACGCTCTTGTTTTCTGTTCTCTAGTGTGGATTGATCTCGAATATCACCCGTGGAAGTATAGTAGTGTCCAAGTTCTTCAGCAAGAACATTGGCTTTTTGCCGTGATGTCTTAATATCATGCCGGATAGCAATTTTGTTTCCTTTTATTCTTCCATCTCCGCTTTGCAGCGGCTTTTCCTTTACCACTAATCCAATATTGCGAGCTTCGTCTAAAAGTATTTCATAAGAATTCAACGATAACACCTCCATAACAATCGTAATAAGCAATTTGTCCTTTAAAAGTGGACTATGGAGATTAGAAGTTTTCGTCATCCATGATGTCATCATCATGTTGCCTCATCTCATCCGTTACTTCTATATCGGTACGCTCGTGAGCTGCCTGGACGGTCAACTCTTCTTCCATTTGCTGGTTCATGAGCAAATTTTTTGAATAGGTAAAAACTCTTTTCTGATTTGAAGAAGAGAGTTTTTCATATATATCAAGAAGTTCTTTATGCTCTCTGTGAAATTTAGATACATTATTTTTGGATTTATCATAGATTTCTTTCGGAGCTTCTTTTCCAGAAAAATTTGAATCTATTTGTTCCCAGCCCATTAAATATGCTGGACTTGTTTCAAGAGCGCTTGCAACCTTAGCGATTTTATCTCTTCGCATGTTTGCAATCATTCCTGTTTCCCATTTTCTAACAGTGCTTTTTCCAACACCGACTTTATTTCCAAGCTCTTCAAGAGTCATTCCCTTTTCTTCGCGTAAAGTTTTTATTTTTTGCCCTATTTCCATATAATTTTCACCGTCCTTTCGACTAATGTAAGCATAACATAAATGTGTCTTTTATGCAACAAAAAGTGAATGGAAAGAAAAAAAGTGTCCTAAAGTGCAGAAAATGTATTGACACAAATAAAACTGCATGCTAAAGTGAAAGTGTCCTAAACGACACGAAAGGAGGAGAAAAATTGTGGACAGATATAAACTTGAATATGAGATGAAGAGACGCGGTGTTACTGTAGAAAATTTATGTGAGAATATAGGTATGAGCCGTTCAGCTTTTTACAGGAAATGTCGTGGAACATCTGAGTTTACTCTTACAGAAATTCAGAAAATTGTTGAAAATCTTGGATTAGATAGTCCAATGGGGATTTTTTTACGGAAAAAGTGTCGTAAAGGACACGTTAAAAGCAAGTCGTAGTAGTGAGTAAGGAGGTGAGAAGAGACGATATGGAAGAAAAAGTACTTGTGATCAGAATAAAAGGGCATAAGGAATGTTTGAAGAAAATAAAGGAGCTGAAAGAAGAATTAGAGCAACTCAACAAACTTATGAGGGAGTCTGTTGAGCTGCAAAAACTACTCGGACTCTAATTTGATTTTGGTATGACAGTGAGGGCAAGTCACTTCATTACCGATATCTTCTAAAGAGATTTCAAAAGATTGCTCACATTCAGGACAATCAATTTCGAAATATTGAAGATCATCAATTAAATCATCGAATCCGGATGAATCAAAATCAAAAGTTATCATAAGCAAACTCCTTTCTTTTGTACTCAGCTCTGGCAGGAGCCTGTAAGAAAAGTATAGGAGAAGAAATAGAAAATAGCAAGTGAGGTGAGAAGAGATGAAAGTATTTATTACGATAATCATTTTAATTTCAGTATGCAACTGGATTAAATGGCGGGTAGCAACCTTAGCATTGATTTATTACAACGAAAAAAATCAATACAAACATCCAGATAAAGAAGAAATGCGTGTATGTATTAATTTCGTTGTAAGAAATCTGCTTAAAGACCTAACTGGCCGTTAATTAACTGGGTGATAACATTGACGGCAATTTAGACTACCTGTTTGAAACAGAAGAGAAGAGAGGTGAGAAGAGTTGCCGGAGTTTAGTGATGTAGTCATGAATGATGGAAAACTATTGGAAGGAGAAAAAATAGGCGAACTTGTCAAATACATTATAAATAAGTTCGCCAAAGAAAATTTAACAAGAAATGAAGCAATTGAAATACTGGATAGAGCAAAGGAGTGTACAGGAGATGCTGCTGTAATAAGAGAAGTAGATTAGAGATTTTCTTGCAACATTTCTTGTAATGCGTAAGAAATAGTACGTAACTCTTTTCCTTCAGTCGAATTTTTTGAGATTAACATATCGGCTCCCGCCTTCAGGTCAACAGTCAATTTTTCATGATAAGTCTTGAAGTCAGAGGAATATGTGAGCTCGAATGTGACCGGTTGGGTTAGTGCGGATGATTTCAGCGCACAGATTCGTGATTGACCAGGTGCTATTACAGAATTTTGTAGCTGCTTTAAAAAATCTTTGCCTTTGTATGCACAGTATGCGGAAGAAAAGTCAAAATCGTAATCAAACTGCGTAATGAGGGCGGGAGATGATCCAAAGTTTTTTACAACAATGTAAAACATGGGGTACCCAGGGTTAATAGATTCTCCATAAATTGAGAGAACTGGTCGGGAAGAGGCTTCTATCATTTTAGAGTTTTGCCGAAGGGTAAAAATAGAAATAAATATTGCAATGATACTTGTCACAAGCGAAGCAATAATGCCAAGAAGTTGAATCCAATCAGATGTACTTAAAATTATAGAAGAGGAATTCATGATAATCTCCTTAAAAAATATTTAGTTCTAAAAAGAACTAGTAAAAAAAGTATAAAAGAAAAGGGAAGAAATAGCAAGAGAGCAGATGGGAAGTGAGGTGAGAAGAGATGAGAAAAGATAGAAAGAAAAAGAAACCGTCAAAAATAACGGTTTCAGATGTAGCACTGGTTGTTTCGATATTAGCGCTATTATTCCAATTCTTTTGTCATGTCATACTCCCAAGAGTGATTTGATAAAAGCAATTACCTCAGAATGATGAACAGCAAGTTCAATAAAGGCACCAATCCCTGTAATGCAAATAGAGGCCCATCCTTTGATATCTGCATCTTGGGATTTCTTGTATGCAAGATCAGCACAAGTCTCTGCGGATTTAGAAATTTTCTTGGAATCAGTAGCGAGTTTGTTTGCTGATTCAGCAAGATGTTTGGAGGAATCAGCAGATTCCTTAGCAGAGTCGGCAATAGCTTTCACAGATTGTTGAAAAGCATCATTGCTTTGTCGGCCGTAGAGATATCCTTTTCCAAGTTCTGTCATAGAGATACTTGAAACAACAGGAAAATAGTTGGTGTAGTCAGTTATGTGTTCTTCGATAAGTTTGTAATGCACCAACTGAGATAAGCAATCTTCGGATAGTTCTGAAACATTAGTAACTAATGAGTCAGGCTGGGAACTTATGTATTTAAGAAGTTCGTAAGAGTCAGGGCTTAATAAAATCGAATTATCCATAAAAACTCCTTTGCATGTACTCAGCTCTAGTGAGAGCTTGTAAGAAAAGTATAGGAGAAGAAATAGAAAATAGCAAGTGAGGTGAGAAGGAGTGAAAGCAAAGCTGGTACAAGTAATTAGAACTGAAACTGTAGAAGGAGATGGAAAAAAAGAAAGTCCAGTACATAGCGTGGAAAGATACTGGACTTTGGAGGGAGAACTCTTGGCTGAAAAGGTATATATGGGAAAGCAACAAGAAGATGAGGCGAGGAAAGATGAATATCTACGAAGCATCTAAGAAAGCATTGCAGGAGAAAAAATGCATGAGAGAAAATCCAACTGCAAGGGTAAAAGTAAAAGTGGAGACAGCAGGGACATGTACATTAATGAAATTAGATGGAAGCCACCCGGTCAAAGGATGGCAACCAACAACGAGAGAGCTACTTTCTGAATCATGGGAGATTACGGAATAAATAGCAACAAGTACAAACTGTAACACATAAACTTTTCTAGGAGGTGATGCAGGTGATCGTAGAGATCAAAAAGACAGAAAGCGGATGCACATATAAATTCGATGATTCAGCTTATCTGGGGAAAAGCGAAAAAGAGCATGAAAAAGTGATCAATGATGTATCAACTATCATAAACGAGCATCTGAGATCGGGAAAAGATAAAACCGCTTAGGCGGTGGAAAGGAGGACAAGCGTGCAACAGAGAGAATTTGCTTTATACAAAAGAAGGTTACTGAGTCTGATCCCAGGAAAATTGCAGGACATTCCGAACAGGGAAGTGAAGATCAAGTTTTTCCGTTCCAGCCTGATTGAGCAGATTGAAAAGGAAAAGGACTGGCAGTTCACCGGGGAACAGGCAGCAGAGCTGATCCGGATGGCAATTTATCCAGATCTGAGATCGGAGGAAGAACGGATGCGGTACGAAGATTTCCTCATGAATAGATTGGACAGAGTTATGTCAGAGAATGAGAAATGAGCCAGAAAAGAGGAAGAAGGGAGAAAGACCACATATGGATTATCAGGTGGACGAAAACACAGGAACTGGGCTGCTGCTCTGGGACATGGGAAGAAGCGGACGAGTACGCCAGGAAGAAGAACAAAGGAGATTACATCATATTAGAATGAGCCTTTGGAGAACAAGATTTATCACAGGAGTTGGAATGCTTGCAGGAATCTTCTACGCTTCCGGAGCAGCAATCACATATTCTGTATCAGTTGTTGCACCGGAGTCAACGCTGGAGCGCGTCCTGATCGGACTAGCTGTATCAGTAAGCTTCTATGCGCTGAATTCAATCGCAAAGGCACTGGAAAAACAGATAAAAAAATAACACTTCCGGAGGTAACGGAAGTGTTGAATGCAAGACTTTTGTCTCGCAGATATTAAAGACAATATTATCTTAACATCTGTGAGGCAGAAAGTCAAGAAAAACGGGGATTCTGCCCCATTTTAATACTCGATTAAGATATTAAAGATAGAGGTATACGATGGCTACGAAGAGAGTAACACACACCTTCCGGAAGGGAGACATCCTGGAGGTAAAGGAATACCATGATGGCAGGTATGGAGCAAGAGGACTGCCAAGAGAAAAGAAGAGAAAGCCGACACCGGAGCAGATGGCAGTGGTGAATGCTATGAATAAAGCAGAGACAGCCAGACACAGATTGTTGGAGTACTTTGGCAAGGGAGACTACTTCCTGACATTGACGTACAAGGTAGAAGAGAGACCTCCGGACATGGCGAAAGCAAAGAAGGATTTCACGAATCTGATAAGTAAGCTAAGAACAAGATACAAGAAAGAACAGATCGAATTGCGCTGGATCCGGAACATTGAGAAAGGGACCAAGGGAGCATGGCACGTTCACATGGTCATCACCGGATGCCGGGATACGATCCGCTGGGTGGAGGAATGTTGGCCACATGGTGGAATCTATGCAGAACAACTGGAGAAAAGCAAATACTACGAAGAGGATTTCTCACAGCTCGCATCCTACATCACCAAAAACGAGAAGGTGGGAGAAAAGAGGGAGGATGGAAAGAGGGACAAGCCAAGGCTCAGTGAATCCAGTTACAGTACATCCCGTAATATGCCATTGAAGCCGCCAAAGAAAAAGAAACTGGCAAGATGGCCAAAAGAAATCAAACAGAAGAATGGCTATTACATTGCCAAGAGCTATGAAGGAATCAATCCGGCCACTGGGTTCAAGTACCGGAGATACACATTGATCCGGTTGAACAGGAGGATTTGAAGAATGAAGACGGTGAAGATATACATAGAAACCACGATCACAGGACCGGCAGCACCAAAGAGAGGAGGATATGCTGCAGCCTTAACATTTACAAGGAGAAACGGAGATATTGAAGACCGATTCATGAAAGGAGAAGAGGAAGGAACAACTTATAACCGCAGCGTGCTTCTGGCAATGATCTATGCACTGCAAAAGCTTAAAGAACCATGCAGAGTTGTGTTCTACACGAGGAACACGTACATCAAGAACATGATACTGGCAGATAATCCGGAAAAGTGGAGACGAGCAGAGTGGAAGAAATCAGATGGAAAAGGCATACAGAATCAAGATCTGTGGAAAATGTTCTTGGAAGAGAGCACAGAACACGAAATAGAAATTGTGTATGAAAAAAACAGCGAGTATAAGGAGACGCTACAAGCGTACTTACAAGGAAAAGAGGTATAAAGATGTTTGATAAATTTGGAGAATTTGATTCTTACGAGGAGATCAACCGTGCGGCCAAAGCACAGTTGGAAGAGGGAGACTTAGAAGCAATCAAGACAATCGCAGAGGAGAACGGACTGGATCCGGAAGACGCAGAGGACTTTTGCACCGGTGCAATTGAAGAGCTGACGACACCGATTCTTGCGGCTATTGGAAAACTAGAACTGGAAGCGAAGGACCTGAAACTGGAAGGAACACTGAAGGACTGGACAGATTGCATCAAACAATCTTGCATGGAAAATGAAGAGATGGCTCTTGCAGTCAGAAGGAAAGGAAAATCTCTGAAAGATTGCATGGCAATAATCTTGAAGAAAGCGTTCGGGGAAAAGACACAGTTAGATGACAGAATCACCAAGGCAGCAGGCTTGAGACCACCACTGTATATTAGCATTCCAGGAAAGGCACAGATCAAAGAGATCGTGAGAGAGTACTATCTAGGTGAGAAAAAATGATCGTATACAAGGGATTTAATGAGAAACTGCAGGCAACCCACGGAAAGGGAACATTCCAGTATGAACAGGGAAAGACCTACACGGAAGAGAAAAGTAAGACAAGATCCACGGGATTCCATGCGGCAGAATACATCCTGGATTGTCTGAACTGGTACACGCTTGACGGAAAGAACCGTTTCTTCCGGTGCGAGGCAGGCGGAAGCATAGACGAAGAAGAGGGCTGTTCAATGGTCGTATCCACGGAGCTGACACTGAAAGAAGAGCTGAATCTGACAGAAATCGCATTCGCAGCAATGAGATACATTATTGAGCATCCAAAAAGAGATTGGCGCGTGATCACTAGCGGAGTGTGTGTACAGGAAGATGATGCGGAGGCGATCGGAACAGATAAGATTGCAATTGCGAGAGGCAAAAACCCGGTCGTAGCAGGAAATCGTGGAACCGTAATCGGACTGATCCTTGAAAATGCTGACGGAGAGATTATCGCAGCAAGCATCCGGAAAGTGGATGATGTGCAGACGAAAGACTCCCAGTATTACACGCTGACACCGGACAGGAGATGGGTGGAGGTGCATGTATGAGACGGAAAGAAATTGAACGGCTGAAACCGCTGAAAACCAAAGAGGAGGGACATGTAGCGACATTACAGGAACTGGGACAAGTCCTTATTCTGAATATATTTTTCGACAGAGAACTACTGACGAAATATTGCATCAACTATGAGACAGGAGAACATGAGTATTGGAGAGAAAAGGACGGATGGAGAAAAGGCTCTATCATGTCTGCATTGAATGAGAAGTGGCGAAACTGGGAGTGGAGACAGTATGAGAATTATCCAAAGCTGGAAACGAAAGATGCGAAACGCCTCAGTAAGCTGATCAAGCAGAGGTCGTGGGACAATAACGGCTGGGAGAGAATCAGAGCGTTGGAGGGAGAGTATAACAGAAAAATCAGATGGAATACAGCAGTAAACAGACATGAACGACTGATGGACGTGATGAGAAAAGTTCCGGATGCGCCAAAAGATCTGCGGAGCTGGTTCTTCAAGAGATCTGCCGGGGAAGATTATATGTTCCGTGACCGGAATACGAAAGAATATACCTGTACGAACTGTGGAGAAGCAAGTACGGCAGCAGAGATCCAGAGACAAGATGGAGGGAAAAAGATCAGGCATAACGACATGGTGTTCTGTCCAAATTGTGGGAAGCTGGTAATGGCCAAAACAAGAACAGACCATATTGTGAAGAAAACGGAGAGCTGCTATCTGTTAGAACCAGTAGACGAAGACACAAGTGTGCTCAGAATCATAGACGCAACTGTTGGATGGGAAAGAGACAGACATTATGTACAGCTTGAGGATGAGATCCGGATTCTGATGTACAAGGTGTGGACAAATGGGACGAGTAAGAAAGCCTATAAGATCTATTATGAGGACTATCTGGAAGGATGGACAAAGGGCAACAGGAGAAATCTAAGGGCAAGAGAAGGATATCTCTATCCGGGAGAATTTGGAAAAATACTGGCTGGAACTATCTATGAAGATGCCTCCAATGTCCTGCGATTCCTCTCAATGCAAGGGAGAAAGCTGAATTATAACAGACTGATCTGCGGTGCAGGAAGAATCAGAGGATATTCGGAGAAAATAGAATATCTGAGTAAGGGACGGTTTTGGAATCTTCTGCGAGATACCGTAGGAAATACAGAATATCCAGGATATCCGACAACGTATTTCGGTCCGTTAAACATCTATGCAGAGAGCATAGAAGAGATGTTCGGCATCAATGACCGTCAGAAGATCAACCGGATCCGGGATGAAAACGGCGGAAATGAGTACGTGCGCTGGATGCAGTATTCTGACATGACAGGAAAGAAAATTTCGAAAGAGACGGTCGAGTGGATGATAGAAAAAAGGATTCGTCCGCTGGATATGGGAGAATCTGAAAAATACATGAGTCCTCAGAAACTCATGAATTACATCAAAAGGCAGCAGAAAGAGCAGTATCCGAATCTGACAGCAGAAAAAGTACTGGAAGAATACGAAGACTATCTTAACATGTGCAAGGCATGCAACAAGAATATGGCTGACGAGATGGTCTATCGTCCAAGAGAGCTAAAACGCAGACATGATGAAGTTGTTATAGACCAGCAGCAGATACAGATCTTGAAAGAACTGGAAAACAATGCAGAGGGAAAAGAAGCATATGCACAGGAGATGCGGCAGAAGTTTCCAGAAGCAGAAGGGATCCTGAAAGAGATCAAGAGCCGATATGAGTACGAAGATGAAGAGTATAAGATCATTGTACCGAACACGTTAGTGGATATCGTGAAAGAAGGACGTGCATTGCATCATTGTGCCGGCAGCAGTGAACGATATTTTGACAGGATCGAGAGCAGAGAGACATATATCTGTTTCCTGCGAAGACAGGAAACACCGGGAATCCCATTCTACACGATTGAAGTAGAGCCGTGAGGCACAATCAGACAGCACAGAAGCTATTATGACGAAGAGCCGGGGATCGAGGAAATCCGGGTATTCCTGAAAAGCTGGCAGAAGGCAATCAGAAAACGTCTGACAGAGGAAGATAAGAAGTTGGCCAAGATCAGCAAGATCAAGAGAGAAGCCAATATTGCAGAGCTGGAAGAGAAAAAGAATATAAGAGTCCTTCAGGGATTGGCGGAAGATTTCCTTGAAGCAGAAGAAATAGAAAAAGAACTGGAGGCGGTTTGATGGAATTAGTACAGTACCAGGATTATGAGGAATACAAAAAGGCAATGAATACCGTCCTGAACAGAACAGTGGAAGATTTTGTTATGACAGGATATTTGCTGAAACAGGGAAGAGATACAGATATCTTAAAGAATTCCAGATACAACAATGTAAACGAATTCGCCTGGGCGGAATACAAGCTTGAAGCTACACAGGTATCAAGATACATCAGAATCAATGACAGATTCTCGGAGGGTGGTTACTCTCCGAGACTGCAGGAGCATTACAAAGGATTTGGCTATGCGAAGCTGGCACTGATGCTGACGCTTCCGGAAAGCGTAGCAGAAGAGCTGACACCGGCATACAGCAAGTCAGAGATCCAGGCGGTCAAAGAAGAGATAGAAAGCGAAGAGAAGATCACAGATATCGAAGTCATTTTGGAAGGCGAGAAAGAAGAACAGAAAGAACTCGACAATCTGGAAAAGGCAATCCATCAGATCTGCATGGATGAACCGGAACTATATCTAAAACTGCATGAGGCAGTCAGAACAAGCATAGGAACAGGACGAATCAAAGAGGTGTTAGCACCGGACGGGGACAAGCTATACAGTGTAAGACCACAAGGCTGCGGAAGAATTATGCTCTATCTAAACGATGAGAAGGACGAGGTTATATTGCAGGTTGTAAGACAAGGACTGAAAGAAAAGTTTGCCTGGGAGAATATTTTAAGCTATCTTGTCCGGATCACAGAAGAGGAAGACGCAAAACAGAATTGGGAGGAGCTCTACGGACAGAAGTATCCGGAAAAAGAACGGATTGCACCAGTGCAACCGAAGAAAGAGAAGAGAAAAGAGTCAAAGGTAGTGAAGGCGAAACTGCCAAAACCAAAAAAATCGGAGAAACAGGAGACGGAGAAACCGCTAGAGCTTCCAAACGACATTCCGGGACAGACAGAGATTGAGAAAGATTTTCCGGAAATCCTTCCGGAAGCAGGGGGAACACCGGAAATACGGAGCGATTTTATCAGAGCGGGACAGCACGAAGAGGAAAATTGCACCAGTGCAATGCCGGAACCTGTGGAGATTGTGGAAAAACCTGTGGATAATTCAGAGCAGATGGAAGAAAATGTGAGAAACACAGAAGTGGAAACCGATTCAGAACAGGTGGATAAGTCAGAAGAAGAACAGAATCCGGCTGGCAGCAGATGGGAATACATGAAGACAATGGAATCATACAAGATGGCACTGTACATGGCAGCATCCGTGAAAGAGATGCCTCACATGATGTTGAACTCGGCAGAGTATTGGAAGAAATGGTTAGAAGAAGAGGTGGATGAAAATGGAGAAGAACTCAGTAAATAACAAAATAATCCATAGCTTTCGAGATGTGGACTTATCAGCGATAGCGATACCATCGATTGCAATTTATAAGCACCCGCGGGATATACCGGATAAATATGTTGCGAGAGTCTATGCTTGCAGCAGTCCGACAAACATTATCATGCTGGCAGATTCCGCAGAAGAGCTGAGAAAAGACATTGAAGGAGTATGCGAACCGTGCATATGGTTTGATCGAATGCAAGGAGATCCGAAAAACTTAGTTGGGGTGTATATCTTATGAGCATCGATTATTCAGACATGGCATTTCCGAAATTAGCCTGCAAGAAAAAAAGGAAATCACATAAAAAGAGCATCCTCAAGAGTAGAAAGGGAGTCTGCTATCTCTGTTTGATACTCTATGACGATCCTTCCAAGAAGTACACAGAGGAACATCATATCATGTTCGGATCCGGACAGCGCGAACTATCTGAGGCAGATGGACTCAAGGTAGATCTGTGTCGGAATCATCACAAAGAAGGACCGGAAGCGGTCCACAATAACCGAAAAATGCGGGAACTACTATGCAGAATAGCACAGACAGAATATGAGCAGACACATACGAGAGAAGAGTGGATGGCGAGATATAAGAAAAATTATTTATAGTTACCTCCGCTGAATGGCGTGGAGATAAAAGTATGTCACAATACTGCAACATGATAACAAAGACTTCCTCCCTGGATGCGGCAGGGAGGAGAAAGGAGCAGATAAGTGCCAAAAAGACAGAGATCAACAGCTTGGAAAAGCGAGCTGGCTGAAATAAATGCAAAAGCAAGACAAGAAGGAATGAGTTATGGACAGTATGTGGGATTAATGTACTGCGAAGAAAGAGATGAAATGGAAAGAAGGAGAAGATATGACAGAAAGAGACGCGAGAGATTTGGTTGATTGGCTGGATCAGGCAGAAGCAGAAACAAAAGCAACAATTGCAGAACATGAAAGAATCGATCCTTTTTATGACGGAGTACTTTCAACGATCCAGACGGTTCGAGAATATATCAAGAAAATGCGTAAGGTGGATGAAGCGGAAGGAGAGAAACAGATGAAAGAGATTATAACAGATAGCAAGTTTGAGTATATCGAAGAAATCGAGCCATTTTTCTGGTGGACAGGAAGCTTGAACGTAAAGCAGGCAATCACACACTTGACAAAGCGGTACGATGAAGAGGAAGCACACAATCTGTTGGATGAAAAGTTAGAATTTGTATCTGACTACATGAGAAATAATCATGGAGCTGTCGAGCAGTACGGAATCTACCTCATTCCGGAATTTATGCTTGGATATGATGACATAGAGATTGTGGTTGTAGCGTCATCAGAAAACGAGAGGGCCACGGTGGTATTCTCGGATATTCCGGTAGTTAAGGGAGGTAGAAGAGATGAAGAATAAAGAGAGATTAACAACATACCACTGCGGTAAAGCGGTGATTAAGGACAAGAACAAGCTGTCAGAAGCTATGAAGAAGTTAGCGGAGTTTGAGGAAAAAGAAAAATGTGGAGAATGGCTTGATGCTATCGAACTTGCGAAAATTGCTATTGCACTCCAAAGTCAGAAGTGGATTCCAGCGAGTGAGAGACTTCCCGAAGATGAAAGCTATATACTGGTATCGTTTGAAAACTCCACAATGCCGGATATCGCGCGATATGAAGAAAATAACGAGGGCGGTACGTTCTATCCGGGAGATGATGAAAAATCATATTCAAGCTATGGATTTTTTGTGGATGCCTGGATGCCACTACCAGAACCGTACAGAGAGGGAGAATGATATATGAATAGAGAAATACTTTTCAGAGGGAAACATATTCACGGAATGGGAAGTAACAAACATCTTAATGGAACATGGGTACAGGGCTATCTTAGTGACGAGAATTATATCCACGATAAAAGCCTTGAGGGTGAATTCCTGGTTGATGAAAATACGATTTGCCGATATGCGAATTTGACTGATTTAAAAGGCGAGGAAATATGGGAAAACGACATTTTGATGTGTCATGGTAATCCGGATGATCTTGTAAAAGCAGTATTCGGAGAGTTTAACGTCATAGAAGTGGAAAGCGAAGAAGTAATAGACAGTGTAATTGGATGGCATTATGAAGTGATTCCAACGGATGAATTAAGTAAATGCGAGCCGTTCTGTTATTCAATGCCACTTACGGACACGTATATCAAGTTAAATGAAATGGAAGTTGTCGGCAACGTATTTGACAACACGGAACTGTTGGAAGAGGAGAATGTGCATGGAGCAGATCAAGGTAGGTGGAAAATGACAAGACAAGAGAAAGAGGATCAAGCACAGCTTGAGTGGCTGCGGAAATGGAAAGAACGATGGAAGGAAAAAAAGAGATGTGAGAAAAAAGTCACTGTTTTATAAGATTCTAAGGAAACTTGGAATTATAAAGGACTACGAGGAAGATATAAGAACAAGAATGGAGATGTGCGAAAGAGCAATAAAGGCAAATGTATGTCCTGAGGATTGCGACATTTGCGCATGGGACGTGAAAGGAGGGATTGATTACAATGGTTATATTACGACCGGTAGGAACAATAGGAAACCGTCTGAAGTATCTAAGAAAAATCAGAGGACTGACAAGAAAAGAGGCAGCAGTCAAGCTAGACATGAAGGAGGAAAGACTGCAAGATCTTGAAACAGGAAGGAAAGGGCTGACGTTAGGAGAAGCAATCAAATATGCAGATACATATAATGTGTCTTTGGATTACATAGCAGGGAGAAAGAAAGTTGAATATTAAAGATGCAATCGGAATCATTGAAAGACTGGACACATCCAACAGCGAAGAGGATAGCAGTAGATGCTATGATGAAGGAAGTTCCAATAAAAGTTCGCAGGGCAACGATTTACCATATCGGAGAAGCGCCATATTGTCCGAGGTGCCGTAGAATACAAGAGGGAATACAAACCGCTTTGAAAACATATTGCTGTGGATGCGGTCAGCTACTGGATTGGAGAGAAGGTAAAAAAGAGAAGTACAGACTAGCGAAGATGTCTAGCAAGTAATTAAGCTTTGTGTAAAACAAAGCTTAATGTAAAACAAAGCTAAAACAACAGTACCTTGACAATTGAATATTGATGGTTGGAATGGTATAATTTCCGTATAAATTAAATGTATGGGAGGAAATACTATGAGTGTTGTAGAAGTAGGTAAAGGAAGCGATAGAATTGAAATGCTTGGATATGACTTATTGTCAATTATATCCGAGGGAAAAACGGAAAGTGTGAATGAAGTGATAAAGCACTTAGAAAATGCAGATTTAGTTCATTATTTGGTTGACAAATACAAGGATTGCTTCAGGTTAGTATATGAAGGATGCCCATATGATTTAGATGAATGGGAAAAAGTTTTTGCACCGCATTCTTATCTTACTTTTGGGCATGATGTAAGTAGAAAAATGGGACTTGAGAATCAAGAAAAAGACGGATTGCTTGTTGTCATGAATATTATTTTACAAGAGGTGTCAGAAAGAAAATATAAATAATTTGCTACCAACCATCAATATTCGGTGGTTGGTATTTTTATGCCCTAAATAGGAAAAGGAGAGTGATAACACTTGAAACGAAGTACAGACACAGGAAAGTCCCCAGCAGAAGTCAAGGCAAATATGCAGAACCATTACGGCGAACTCACCGATATGGTCACAGATCCGAAAACCAGCAAGGACTTTCATCGGCCGGCATACCAAGCAGGTAATCTGATTGAAGCACAGGGGCAGCAGTTGTGGCATGGAGATGTTACTGGATATATAGCCAGAAAATACAAGATAGGGAGTGATACCATTGGAGACAATGACAAAGGAAAGACTGGAAGCGTACAGGAGCAAGAAAGATGAGATCCTGGAACTTGAGTATGCATTGAACAATCGTTGGAAATCCGATTTGATGATTGGAAATGATGTAGTATTTGATTATAGCAAAGGCTATCCAATGCCACAGAGTGTGGTTGGGTTTGATCAGAGAAAATATGAGAGGTTACAGGCAAGAGACTGGAAGCGTAAGGAAGTTCTTGAAAAAGAATGTGAAGAGATTGAGAAGTATGTGGACGATATACAGGACAGCATGACAAGGAGGATCTTCAGAATCTATTACATAGATGGTCGTAAGTCGGTATCCCAGCAAGTGGTTGCAAAGATTGTACATATGGATCGAAGCAGAGTGAGCAGAAAAATTGATGATTATATGAAAAACGCACAAAAAGCACAGAAAGCACAGATATAATAAAACTAGAGCCAAAGGCGGAAAACCTGCGGCTCGCTATTCAACATACAAGATTCAGAAGACATCCTGACAGCGAAATGCCGCAGGATGTTTTTCTATTGCACAATATTGAAAAAGGGAATATAGTGATTTTAGAACATCAAGAACGTTGTGCTTTAGAAAAGGAGAATGGG
>SKED01000142.1_pt1 | contig 88143 bp, 80 predicted proteins | sample 4826651 | NCBI WGS metagenome assembly SKED01 (sample SAMN11008818, study PRJNA524170) | human gut metagenome | biome: Human fecal sample; material: Feces; isolation source: fecal sample from pouch patient p19 | host: Homo sapiens | place: Israel: Tel-Aviv | collected 2016-06-28 | reverse complement strand
AAGAGTAAAAAACTCTCGAAATTTCAGGTTCGCACTACAACCTTGTTCATATCGAACAAAAGTTTAAGCACATCGTTGTTTAATTTACAAGGTACAATCTGCTGTTTTGCGCTTGTTTCCGAACTTTTCAGCTCATCAACTCTCGCTGACAGTTTATTTAGTATACCGCAGTATGCGCCTAATGTCAACACTTTTCTTCAACTTTTTTCAAAAAATTTTTACAGGAAATTTGTACACTCTATATATACCTATATAATATATTCCTCCTGTCCAAATGTCCTGAAAATAAAACACCACCTGCCGCTGTATACAATATGTATCGCACATACAAAAAATTTTTCTTTTATTAAAAACCACGTTTGGAGTTAGCTTATTCTAACTCATTGCAGGATTTTGTGTACTTTTGTGTTGTTTATGTGATACGGCCGTTTTTTCATGTAAATATCAGGATTTGACAACACAAAATCTTTATGGTATTTTATTACCCACTTATGAGTTAGCATATGATAACTCGCTGTGATCACGCTCCTTTCCTATGGAAAGGAACATTTTTACCGGTATAGTTAGCACAGTCTAACGACAAGGAGGAAAATATACTTGAACAAAAAACGTACCCTTGCGATGCTTTTGGCAGGAGCTATGCTCCTGCCAGCGAATGCATTCGCTGCCTCGCCCGAAGACTTTACCGATTTCCCGACCGACTGGTCCGCAGCCGGCCTGCGCAGCGCTGTACAGAACGGCCTGCTGAACGGCTCAAACGGCCAGATTAACAGCTCCGGCCTGCTGATTCGTGCCCAGATGGCTGCTATCGTCAACCGTGCCTTTGCCGCTCGCAAAACAGCTGATCTGTCGGTTTACAGCGATGCAAACACTTCTGCATGGTATTACAACGATCTCGAACTGGCCGTTGCCATGCGCACATTTCAGGGTGCAAACGGCAAACTGAATCCCGAAACGCCGATCACCCGTGAAGAGGCTTTTGTTGTCCTCGCGCGTGCATTTGCACTTGAAAGCGGCGATACGTCCGTTCTGAACAATTACACCGATGGTGCTTCGGTCTCTGCATGGGCACAAAGCAGTGTAGCTGCATTGATCGAAAACGGCTATGTCAACGGTGCAAATGGTAAGCTGAACCCGAAAACCAGCATCACCCGTGCGGAATTTGCCAAGGTCATCAGTGAAATGGCCAGCACCTACGCCGATGCAGACGATTCTCTGTCTGCCACGGTGGACGGCAACGTTATTGTGCGTGAAAACAGCGTTTCCCTGTCCGGCAAGACCATCAACGGCGATCTCATCATTGCAGACGGCGTCAGCAGAATCGACCTGACAGGTGTTACTGTCACCGGCCGCATTGTGCTGCGCGGCGGCGAAAGCGGTGTAACCTTCAAGGACACCAAGGCCGGCAAGGGCATTATCGCCAATACCGACATTGCGGTTTCCGGCTCGGTTGACAACATCACAGTCGCACAGGGTTCTGCCATTACCGTAAACAGCGGCGCGTCTGTCGGTTCCATCAACGTCAACGCAGAAGGCGCAAAGATTACCGGTGCAGGCAAGGTTGGAACCGTAAAGGCGAACGCCAATAACGTAACCGTTACCACCACCGGCACCAAAGTTACCGCAGCAGACAGCGTTTCCGGCGTCAAGGCCGGTGATAAAGCGATTTCCGCAGGTCAGACCGAGACGGTTGGCAGCACGGCTTCTGGCGGCGGTTCGTCGAGCGGCGGTTCGTCTTCCGGCGGCTCTTCGAGCGGCAGCAATACGACTGTCAAGGCCGAGATTGCAGACGCGCAGGTCGTAACGACCGATGCAGGCGCATATCTGGCGCTTTCCTTCCGCACCGGCTTCACCAAGGAAAATACCGTCATCACCGTTGATGGTGCTGATGTAACAAAATATGCTACTCCGGTAACCGATGACGGCTCTGTCATCAAGCTCCCGCTCGTGGCACAGCCGGGTTCTGTCACCCTGACCAGTGGAAATAAGACTCAAACTACCGACCTCGGCACCAAGGTGGACGGTGCAGTTTACACCGGTGACCATTATCTGCCGGATTATTTCGTCAAGCATGGTCCGCTGGCAATTTGGGATTACTATCTGACGAATTACGATGTCAAGGGCAACATCCGCACCGAAGCCGAAAAGACTACCTTCGGCACCAAGGCTGTCCCGAATCCGCATCCGAGTTATTCTGTTGCCACCGAACTGGGACAGGATGTTGTCATCATGTTCAACTACACTTCGGATGCGGACAAGCAGTGGTTTGACCACATTACACCGTATTCCGCAGACAATCAGAAGGGTTCCGTACAGCTAGTAAGCTATGACCAGTACAAGGGCACCTGGAATTATAATCTGGAATTTACCAAGGGTAAGACAAATCATGCCGGCAACACAGTTGCTACCCTGACCATCAAGGCCAACCAGGATAACTTCCGTTCCAACGGCCGTTACTTTGTCCGCGTAACCTCTACAGATGCAGCAGGCGTAACTTCCTCAACACTGGTTCCGATTCATGTTGTAAATGCAGAGACTCCAACCTTTGAGGTTGAGGAAAAGCCGGAATCCGGCAAAAACCTGCACTTTGCGGTAAGCAATCTAGTTTACGGCATTACCAACCCAATTGAGAAAGTAACGCTGACCGATCCGTCCGGTGCAAAGCATGAACTGACGAACATTAACGATTACTATCTGTTCAGTCAGGATCTGTTCGTTCTGTACAACGACGAATCCGCAGAAAACGGTACAAACCACCTGAAATACAAGGGTCAGTACACGCTGACTATCGAGGCAAACGGCTTTAAGACAGCGACCACCAAGTTCACCGTGCAGGAAGGCAAAACCGCTCCCACGCAGACCGCACTGACGCTAGATGCCGTAAGCCGTGCAACCGGCAGTATCTCCGGCGGCAGCAGCAGCGATGGCTCCTCCAGCGGCTATGCCATCTCGACTGATTTCCTGTTCAAGGGCGATCTGATTGCGAATGCCTGTGTGCTGAACAAGCTGAACAAGGACACCACTGAGTCCACCGCCGTACTGGAATACTGGAATTACAGCACCTCTACACTGGATTCCACCTTTAATAAGGGCAATACCATGTATTACAGCGGTACAGACTATATGAGCTACATTTACGGCTCCAAGGCAGACAGCAGCAAGCTGTGGAAACCGTTTGCTGAGTATACCGCATCTGCCGCGGCAAGCGTAAATCCTCCGCACCAGACCAAGGAAGTTATGGAAGATGGTCTGCTGGGCGATGTGCTAGACAGTTCTGTCTCCGGCAAGCTGAATTATGTTGCTCCGGATAAGGGCACTTACGCCGAAGGCGATGATGTTGTACTGAAGTTTACCGCTGACAGTTCTAATGATTATCTCTCCAAAATTACCGGCCTGTACCTGAATGGCGATTGGCGGTATCTGGGCGAAAATTACTACACCATCAATACCGAAAACAACACCATTACCATCAAAAAGGATCTGCTGCACATCGGCGAAAACGCAATAAAGATTGTCTCCGGCGGTTATAAGGAGCAGAATGTAACCTTTAACTATGCAAAGGTTACGGAAGGTGTTACAGGTCTGACTGTTTCTGCTGATCAGGAAGGCAAGCCGGTAACCATCACCGTCAACGGCTCGGATGGCGATTTCCTGAAAAACCTGTCCCTTGTTACCCTCAAGCAGGGCGATGATGTTGACAATGTATATTGGTACGGCTACGAAGGCAGCGACGCGGTGTATTATGTCAAGAGTGACGATAATAAGACCCTGACCCTGTACAATGTAAAGCCGGGTACTTATACGGTAACGCTTTCGGCTCAGTATTATGATGATTTGAGCACTGACTTTACGATGGCGGGTACTGTTGTTAAAAATCCGGTTCCGGATATGGACATTCAGCAGAGTGTCGAAGACGGTGTATACACCGTAAAATTCTATGGTGTAAAAATTCCTAATTCTACTGATTACACTGATTCTCAAATTGGCACTTGGAAACTTGCTATTAACAAAATTTCCGTAAATGGCACTAACTATACCGAATATTCCTCTTTTAGCGGTGATCCCGCCAATGATTCCACCGAATATAAATGGGGTTATGGTCAGGGTTCTGAAAAGGTTCTGATTCTTGGTGGCAGTGCATTTAAGACCGGCGAAAACAAAGTTGTTATCTCCGCTAAGGGTTATGAGGATTTGACTGTTACCATTAACAAATCTGCTGAAACCGTAACCGAAAAGGATGCACCTTCCCTGTCTGTTGCTGAAAACGGCGTTATAAAGGACGGCAACAGCTACAAAATCACTTTGACTGGCACCGACCTTGCCGATTGGTGGAAGAATGTAAAAACCGTTCAAGTGGATGAAGACACTGTAGCTGATATCAGCAAAGTAACCGGCGAAACTGCCCTTACGCTCTCGGGTCTGGAATCAAACCACGGGTATACGCTTACCTTTACTGCTGACGGCTATAAAAATGCAACTGTTAAAGTAAAAACGCCGGAGGAGAAGTCGGATAATACTGACACTGAGGTTAAGCTACCTACTACTGCACCGGCCGTAAAATCTACCAGCACATATAGTGCTAAATATATTCTTGATTTCAGCAATAATAAGGCATGGGTACAGAAAATCACTTCTATTAAATTAGGTGGTTCCGCTTGCAAACCTGTTACTTCTGCAGATGATGTTTCTTCCGACAAATATTATCTTGATACGGAGAATGGTTATATCTATATGTACCTGAGCATATATGCCGAGAAAAAACTTGTAATTGCCGCTGATGGTTGTGATAAACTTGTTCTTACCGCTGTACCTAGTTCTGGTTGGGATGCTCCCTCAATTACCTATGTCGGAACTGCATCCGCAGAGCCTTCTGCCGCACCGACTATTGCAAAGATTGAGGAAGTACCTGCTTCGTTCATAGCAGCCTCTTTTTATCGCGTATCTTTCAGCAGTGATGAAATTGAAGATTATTTGAATAATGTCAAGAAGGTTACTCTCGATAATAATGTTGAGCTGAAGTCTGGTGGCATTTATGATGATTCTACTAAAACTTTTAAGATTGGAACTGAATCCTCTTCTGGCGCCAAGAGTTATCTGGACTTCTCGAAAGATTGCTTTACCAAAGGTGACACTACCGTGACTATTAAAGCTGACGATTACAAGGATTTGACTTTCACTGTAACCGTCGACGCTGACGGAAACCTGTCTATCAAGTAACCCCCAACAAAAAAGGAAACCCACCCGGGTTTCCTTTTTTCTTACCTATATTCCCTCAGCAGCGCCTGACACCCTTCCAGCAAATCCTCCCACACGGCATCAAAATCGCCGGTATACCACGGGTCGGCGACCTCCTCGCCTTTTCGGTCGGTAAAATCCAGCAGCAAATGCAGCTTTCCGTCCGGATCGCCGCCGCAAATGCGCTGCATGGTGCGCAGATTGGACCGGTCCATGCCAATCAGCAGATCAAACCGATCATAATCTGCGCGCGTCATCTGCCGCGCCACATGCTGCCCGCACGGGATTCCCTGCTCAAGCAGCTTGCGCCGCGCCGGCGGATACACCGGATTGCCGATCTCCTCACGGCTGACAGCCGCCGATTCGATTTCCCAGTCACCCGCGACGCCTTCTCGCTTTACCAGTTCCTTCATGATATATTCTGCCATCGGACTGCGGCATATATTCCCATGGCAAATAAAAAGTATCCTCACCCAAACGCCTCCTGCTGTTTTTCTCCATCATATCACACAGAGCCGCAATCGTCACGCAATTTCAAACCCCCGGTGCTCCCACCATTCCTGTGAACGGCATGCGCGCCTCGTTTTTTTCCGTGCAAAACAGTACCCCGCCGAACGGAATTTTACTCGCTTTCCATCCGGCGGGGTATCTCAATTATGAGGAGTTGTTCTTCATATTGCGGAAGCTGCGGTCTTGCAATTCGCCAGCCGGTATCGAAGCCGTTACTCGACGGTGCTGTCCGCTCCTTCCGCGTTGTCTGCTGTATTTATACCATAGCAGATTTTCGATCAGCCGGAACGTCTTTTTCACGAAATGCAGTTTTGCGGGAACGAAATGCAGAAAGTCCCTACCTGAAAGCAAAAAATTGGAAGTTTACGCGCCCGGCGAAGCTCTTTCTGTAGAAATTCCGGCAGATTATTAAGAAACAGGCACGAAAAGGTCATAAAAAAGGGTTTCCCAATAGGAAACCCTTTCATTTTGCAATTTTGCGACCGGTTAGAATGTAGGCAGATTCTTTTTCCACGCACCGGACTTATAGAAGAACACCGACAGACCCGAGCCGAGGAACCAGCCGATCGGCCAGCTAAGCCAGATACCGTGCTCGTTGCCGACCACATAGAACAGTGCAATGGACAGCACCACGCGGATAATCAGGTCGGAGAACGTCGTTACCATGAACGGACGCATTGCACCGGCACCGCGCAGCACGCTGTCGCACACGAACTTGGTGCATACGACCAGATAGAACGGTACGACCGTGAACAGATAGCCTCGTGCGACATCAATAACGCCGGAGGCACTGCCCGCCGGAACGAACAGGCTGATAATCTTGTTCGCAAACGGCAGATAAATCGCCATAAACACCACGGACAGGCCGAGCGAATACACCGCACCCCATTTGAGACCCGGACCGATGCGGTCCAGCTTGCGGGCGCCGATATTCTGCGCAACATAGCTGGACAGACCGGACGCGAACGACATGCAACAGGTCAACGCAAACTGGTTGACGCGGTTTGCCGCCGAAAATCCCGCGATAACGGTCGCACCGCACAGATTGATGTAATACTGGATGACCACATTGCCGACCGATACAAAGCTCTGCTGTGCGATGGACGGCACGGCGTAGTTGGTCAGGCGGCGCAGCATTTCAGGCGCGAACAGCACGAAGTGGTGGCCCGTATCAAACGAACGCACGCGGCGCAGCAGCAGCACAAACGCCAGAATACCGGACGCGCCCTGCGCGATAAACGTCGCCCATGCAACGCCGGCAACGCCCCAGTGCAGGCCGGCAACAAATACCATATCCAGAATGACATTGCCGACCGAGGACAGCACAAGCAGGATCAGCGGCGTTCGGCTGTCGCCCATGGCATTGAAGATACCCGTACACACGTTATAGATAAACAGGAACAGCAGACCGAACACATACACGCGCAGATACAGCGAGCCGTCCGCAAAGATATTCTCCGGCGTGGACAGCGCGTTCATGATGCCGTGCGTACCGATGGCTCCGATCAGCGTCAGCAGCAGCGCTACCGTCGTGGTGGTGAGCAGTGCGGTCGAGATGGCGGTCTTCATGCGCAGATAGCGCTTTGCGCCGAACAGCTGCGAGACGAGTACGCCGGTACCGATGTTGATACCGGTTGCAACCGCAACGAACAGCTGCGTGATCGGGTAGCTCGCGCCGACAGCGGCCAGCGCCAGCTCACCGGCTTCTACAGTTTCGGCAAAACGGCCTACGATGATGGAGTCAGCCATCTGGTACAGCTGCTGGAACGCAACGCTGAGCAGCAGCGGAATCGAGAACCAGAACAGCTTCTGCGACGGTTTTCCGACGGTAAGGTCAGTGGTCAAATGGGATACCTTCTTTCGGGAGTCTGCTTATCCAGTTTTGACCGGATAAAATGGGATTTATTGCAATTTTATGCTCTCCCCGAAGGGAGAGCATAATTTTGCGACTTTAATTGACGTTGTTACGCCTTTTTCTTCTGACGTGCGGTAATAACCGCAACGGTGAGCACCAGCAGCACCACACCTACGCCAAGCGCCAGAATGTCGTTTCCGGTCACACCGCCGACAAGGAAGCCTACAAAGCTTATCGCCGCGATCATCAGCGCGTACGGCATCTGCGTGGAAACGTGATCAATATGGTTGCACTGTGCACCCGCGGATGCGAGGATGGTCGTATCCGAAATCGGCGAGATGTGGTCGCCGCAGACCGCACCGGACAGGCAGGCTGCCACGGTCATGATCAGCATGGTGGACGGTGCATCGCCGAATACCGCAATAGCGATCGGGATCAGGATGCTGAACGTGCCCCAGGAGGTACCGGTGGCAAAGGCCAGACCAAGCGCGATGAGGAAGAATACCGCCGGCATGAACATACCGATGGTGGATTCCGCCTTCACCACAGAGGATACGAAGCCGCCGATGTTGAGGTACTCTTCACGGCAGACACCGGACAGCGTCCACGCGAGCGTCAGGATGAGGATAGCCGGAACCATCGCCTTGAAGCCCTCGGTGAATGCCTCACAGAACTGGCCAAAGGACAGCACCTTGCGCGGGATGTACAGCACAAAGGTGAACAGCAGCGTAAAGAACGAGCCGAGCACCAACGCGGTGGAAGAATCGCAGTTTGCGAACGCCTCAACGATGTTCGCGCCTTCCAGAATGCCGCCGGTGTACAGCATGCCTGCAATGCAGAGCACGATCAGTACGCTGATCGGCAGGATCAGGTCGTAAACCTTGCCCGAGCCGGCTACAACGTGAGTCTCCTCAATCAGAGAGAGATCGTCATCCTTATGCGCGAGCTCGTACTTTTTCATCGGACCGAAGTCGAAATCAGCAGCCATCAGCCAGATGAGGAACGCCAGCGTGAGCAGCGCGTACAGGTTCAACGGGATGGTCTTGAGGAACAGCGAGAAGCCGTCCAGCGTGCTCGATTCCGGCAGGGACGAGCCGACCGCCGCCGCCCACGAGGAGATCGGCGCGATAATGCAGACCGGAGCCGCCGTTGCATCGATGATGTACGCCAGCTTTGCCCGGGAAATGCTGTACTTGTCCGTCACCGGGCGCATGACCGTGCCGACGGTGAGGCAGTTGAAGTAATCGTCCACGAAAATGAACATTCCGAGGAACGAGGTCGCAAACGACGCGCCGCGCCGGCTGCGGATGGTTTTGACCGCCCACTCACCGTATGCGCGTGACGCGCCCGATTTGGTGATGAGCGATACCAAAATGCCGAGCAGTACGAGGAAGATACAAATATTGATATTATCTCCCAATTTACTGCCCATGATGGTGAAAGTCGTCTCTACGGCTTTCAGCGGATGGAAGCCCGTATAGAGCAGCGCACCCGAAAGAATACCGATCATCAGCGAGGAGTAAACCTCCTTCGTAATCAGCGCAAGCGCGATTGCAATGATCGGCGGCAGCAGTGTCCAAACAGTTGCCGTAACGTCCATTCCTTATTTCCCCCTTATACACAGACAAATCGTGTCCGCAATTCCATTCTATTTTATATGGATTTAACCGGATTTACAAGTGCTAATCCTGTTTTTTCCGTCCGAAAGGATATTTTTGTGCAACTTGCAATGGTTTAACGTCATAAATCGTGTTTATAGCGACACCATTCTGCAATCACCTGCCGCCGAAGTGCCAGCACGCCCGCCAGATTAGGCAGCGCCATCAGGCCGTTGAACGTGTCGCTGAGCGCCCACACCGGCTCAAGCCGCATCATGCAGCCCGCTACCGCCGCCAGAAGAAAGGCCGCCTTGTAGACCGGAATTACCCGCTCCCCCATCAAATAGGCCGCTGCACGCTGCCCGTAATACGACCAGCCGAGCAGGGTCGAGAATGCAAACAGCGCGAGCGACACCGCAACGAAGCCCCCGCCGAACCGTCCGAATACGGTGGAGAACGCCTCTGCTGTAAGCTGTGCACCGGTTGTCAGCTGAGAAAGCAAAGGCGTTCCGGACGCGAGCGCGTAGCGGCTTACGTCGTATACCCCGCTCGTGAGAATGACGAACGCGGTGACGCTGCACATCACAATCGTGTCGAAGAACACCTCAAACACCGCCCACATCCCCTGTTCACACGGCTCCCTTGCGTCTGCGGCGGCATGCACCATGACGGACGAGCCCAGTCCGGCTTCATTTGAAAATATGCCGCGCGACACACCCGCCCGGACGGCCTGCGTCATGCCGTAGCCGAGCACGCCGCCCGTGCCTGCCCTTGTATCGAACGCCATCGAGCAAATCTGCGCGAATGCCTGCGGCAGATTCGCTCGATGCACCCACAGCACAACGACCGCGCCGCCCATGTAGAACAGCGCCATGAACGGCACGAGTGTTTCCGTCACGCGGGACAGCCGTTTGAGGCCGCCGAGAAGCACCGCGCCGAGCAAAACCGCTGTCACCGCGCCGACGATCCCGCTCGGTATGCCGAACGAGCCGGAAAGTCCCTGCGCGATTGAGTTGCACTGGCTCATGTTGCCGATACCGAACGATGCCAGCACACAGAACAGCGCAAAGGCTCCCGCCAATAGCGGACTGTGCAGACCGTTTTTCAGGTACAGCATGGCTCCGCCGCGCCAGCTGCCGTCCGCTCCCCGCTCGCGGTAGAGCATCCCGAGCGTGTTCTCCGCAAAAGCCGTCATCATGCCGACAAAGGCGCTCACCCACAGCCAGAGCACCGCGCCCGGACCGCCGAGCGTCAGCGCGGTTGCCACGCCTGCGATGTTGCCCGTGCCGACCGTTGCGGCAAGCGCGGTGCACATGGCCGCAAACGGCGAAACACCGCCGCTTGTCCGTCTTGCGGCACCGGTAAAGCAGGAAAACAGCGTTTTCCGCAGCCAGAGCGCGCAGTACCGCACCTGAAAAACTCCAGTCACCGCCGTAAAGTACAATCCGGTGCCAAGCAGCAGAATCAGCATGGGCGCGCCCCATATCAGGCCGCGCAGCCGCTCATTTACTTGTAAGATATCGTCCATCGGCATCCCACCTCTCCCCTGTTCCGCATTATATGAACCGGATTTCAGCGGCAGAACGCCCATAATTACTCATTTCAAACGACTAATTCCTACTTCAAATAACAGAAAGCCGCCCGGACAGGCGGCTTTCTGTTATTTGCGAAATTATTCCATCATACCAACGCAGTCGAAGTACGGCTTCTCTGCAATCTTGTCCTTATTCTCCTTGAACAGCGTGTGACCGAGTGTGATGACCAGATAATCTGCCTTGAGAACCTCCTCGAACGATACGTTCGGGATGTTCTGCACCTCAGTGTCCTTGGCGAACGGCTCGCACGCGATAACCTTTACGCCCTTTTCCTGCAGGATGTGGCACAGCTCGATAGACGGCGACTCACGCAGGTCGTCAACGTCCGGCTTATAGGACAGGCCGAGCACGCCGACCGTGTCGGTTACCTTCTTCATCTTTGCTACAACCTTGTCAGCGACGAAGTGCGGCTTGTTCTCGTTGCGCTCGCGTGCCGCAAGGATAACCTTCGCCTCCGCCGGGAACTGCTCGTAGATAAACCACGGGTCAACTGCGATGCAGTGGCCGCCAACGCCGACACCCGGGGTCAGGATGTTAACGCGCGGATGGCAGTTTGCCAGCTTGATCAGCTCAAAAACGTCAATGCCCATCTTGTCGCAGATGACGGACAGCTCGTTTGCGTAAGCGATATTGACATCGCGGAAGGTGTTCTCAGTCAGCTTGCACATTTCGGCGGTCAGGTCGTCGGTCTTGTGAACGACACCCTTCTCAAGCACCTTCTCGTAGATGGATGCCGCCATTTCAGCAGCCTCCGGCGTGCGGGCGCCGACGATGCGGTCATTGTTCTTCAGCTCGTACATCATGTTGCCCGGGATAACGCGCTCCGGACAATGTGCAACGTGAATCTCATTCATCGGGATGCCGGATTCCTCGCTCAGTACGCGTGCGAGCATCTCGGAGGTGTGCGGCGGCACGGTGGACTCCAGAATGACCAGATTGGACGGCTCGAGCACCTTGCCTGCCATACGGCCTGCAGACTCTACAAAGCGCAGATCGGCCTTGTGGCTGCCGTTCTCGTCCTTGAAGAACGGCGTCGGCACCGAAATATAAAATACATCGGACTTGCCAAGCTCTTCGGAAAAATGCAGATGACCGTGTGCAACAGCCTTCTCGAATGCTTCCTGCAGACCCGGCTCTACAATATGGATATGACCGCCCTGCAGGGTTTCGATAGTCTTTTTGTTTACGTCAAAGCCGCAGACCTCAAAACCAGCCTCAGCCAGCGTGATCGCCGTCGGCAGGCCGATATAACCCAGTCCCATGACAGTAATTTTCATAATTTTCGTACCTCGTTCAGCATAATCTTCTTACATTATACCACTTTTTTCACGGAATTCAACGTAGTGTTTGAATTTTCACCGAAAAGAGTCTATAATGATACTATCGTTCGTTTATGCAAGTATCATAAACGGCTGTCGGAACCTTTTATCTTCCGATTACATATACTGCTTTATACCCCTAAAGTTTGGAAGGGATACTATGATTTTTAAGGGATTGCTTGAAGATGCACGCTCGATCCGGGACCGCGACCCGGCAGCACGCACCACACTGGAAGTTGTTTTGCTCTATCAGGGTTTTCACGCCCTGTTTTACCACCGTCAGGCGCACTGGCTGTACAAACACAAGCATTTCTTTCTTGCGCGTGCGCTGTCGCAGTTTGCGCGGCATATGACCGGTATTGAGATCCACCCGGGCGCCAAGATTGGCAAACGCCTGTTTATTGACCACGGCATGGGCATCGTTATCGGTGAAACCGCTGAGATTGGCGACGACTGCACGATTTACCACGGTGTAACGCTCGGCGGTACCGGTCACGACACCGGCAAGCGTCATCCGACCATCGGCAACAACGTGCTCATTTCGACCGGCGCGAAGGTTCTCGGACCGTTCAAGGTAGGTGACAACAGCCGTATCGGCGCGAATGCTGTCGTACTGCAGGAGGTTCCGCCGGATTCCACGGTTGTCGGCATCAAGGCGCGCGTCGTCAAGATTGCCGGTCAGCGTGTCGGTCCGTCTCCGGCGTATGCGCTCGACCAGATCAACCTGCCGGACCCGCTTGCACAGGAACTGTGCCGTCTGCAGAATCGTGTTTACGCCAACGAGCAGAAGCTCAAAAAGGAAGAGGAACGCGAGCGCGAAGCCGACAAATAATACACATAAAAACAAGCCCTTCGGTGCAAACTGTCACCGGAGGGTTTCTTTTATGAAAATTTCAGTGAAATATGCGGTCACAGGTGCTCTTTCCGGTGCAGCAAACGGATTTTTCGGGGCAGGCGGCGGGTTATTTCTTGTACCGCTGCTGATTTCCTGGTGCGGCATGGAGCAGAAGCGCGCGTTTGCGACCTCAGTCGCGGTAATTTTCCCGCTGTGTGCGGTCTCGGCGGTAATCTACTGGCTAAAGGGTGGTCTACCGATTGCGCAGGCGGTGCCGTATCTGCTCGGCGGCGCGGCAGGCGGCGTGCTGGCCGGAAAGTTATTCGGCAGGGTAAAGGCAGACTGGCTGCGCCGTGCATTCGGCGTACTAATTCTCTATGGCGGCGTCCGTGCCGTCCTGCTGCTGTGAGCGCGGTACTTGCGGTCGCAATCGGTCTGCTGACCGGTATTTTAAGCGGCTTCGGCATTGGCGGCGGCTCACTTTTGCTGCTGTATCTGACGCTTTTTGAAGGAGCAGGGCAGTATCAGGCGGGCGGCATCAACCTGCTGTATTTTCTCTCGTGTGCGCCTGCAGCGCTGATTTCGCATCGCAAAAACGGACTCATCGAAAGGGAAGCGGTCAAATGCTGCGTACCGGCAGGCGTGGTGACGTCCGTGCTTTCGGCGCTGCTTGCCGCAAGAGTGGACACCGACCTGCTGCGGCGTGCTTTCGGCGTGGTTTTACTCTATATCGGCGTAAAAGAGACCTTTTTGCGCAAAAAATAACACCTTCTTCACATTTCGTGAAGAAGGTGTTGTTTTTATTTATACTTCTGATACTCGCCGACGGCAAGCTCGTCACAGCGGTTGTTATACGGATTATCCGCGTGACCCTTGACCCAATGGAACCGCACCTCGTGTTTATCCAGCAGATCGAGCAGACGCCCCCAGAGTTCCGGATTTTTTGCGGGTTTCTTATCGCTTTTAACCCAGCCGCGCGCACGCCAGCCCTTGGCCCAGCCCTTGGTAATGCCGTCAACAACATACTTGCTGTCCGAATACAGATCGACCGAGCACGGCTCCTTGAGGGTCTCGAGGGCGGTAATTACACCGAGCAGCTCCATGCGGTTGTTCGTGGTGGACGGCTCGGAGCCGGAAAGCTCCTTTTCCGCCTTGCCGTACTGCAGGATCGCACCCCAGCCGCCGGGTCCCGGATTGCCCGAGCACGCACCATCTGTGTAAATGGTTACAGTTTTCATTGGTTTTCTCCTGTGAGAGTGATTTTAAATTGTGAAAAGGTGGAATACCTTTGTTGCCAATTCCGAAGCGAGGATCGCTGCCAGCATCACCGGAGCCACCCAGCGCACCATAACGCGGTGCAGCTTCTCGCGGTGGAACGAACCGGCACCTTCCTTTACCTCGTCTGCGATGACCTTGGTGCCGACTACATGACCAATCAGGATGCAGGTGAGCAGCGCCACGATCGGCATGAGCACGGAGTTGGAGATAAAGTCAAAGAAGTCGAGGAACTGCATACCGATAATGGTAATCGTTGCCCACGGACCATAGCCGAGACAGGACAGCATGCCAATGATCAGGCAGCTTGCCGTAATAGCGATGGTAGCCGTCTTACGCTTCATGTGTGCCTTGTCCATCAGCACGGAAACCAGTGTTTCCATCAGCGAAATGGAGGAGGTCAGCGCCGCAAACAGTACGAGCAGGAAGAATACCGCGCCGATAATGGTGCCGAACTTCATGGAGTCGAATACCATCGGCAGAGTGATGAACATCAGACCCGGACCGCTGTTTACCTGAGACGGATCGCCGCCGTTGAATGCGATAACCGCCGGAATGATCATCAGACCGGCCACAAACGCGAACAGCGTGTCGAAAATCTCAATCTGGGTGACAGAGTGCTCAAGCAGATTTTCCTTCTGCATGTAGGAGCCGTAGGTGATCATAATACCCATTGCCAGCGACATCGAGTAGAACATCTGTCCCATCGCACCAAGCACGGTAGATACCGAAAACTGCGAGAAATCAGGCAGAATATAATATTTCAGGCCCTGCATCGCACCCGGAATGGTCAGCGAGTAGATTGCGATAACGACCGCCAGAATGGCGAGAATCGGCATCATGATACGGCTTGCCTTCTCGATGCCCTTCTCAACACCAAAGATAACGACAATGGTGGTCGCCAGCACGAACAGGATGAACCACGGGGTCGGTCCGTTGAAGCTGAAAATCGTCGAGGACAGCGAACCCGCATCGTAGCCAATGAAATTGCTGAAAAATCCGCCGTTGTCGGCCGCCTCAAGTGCGTTGCCGCTGATAAAGGTGAACAGGTATTTCATAACCCATCCGCCGATAACACAGTAATACGGCGTGATGATGAACGGCACGAACGCCGCCAGCCAGCCAAGGAATCCGAACCGCTTATCGAGCGCCTTGTACGCACCGATGCAGGACAGACGGGTCTTTCGTCCGATGGCAATCTCGGTAATCATCAGTGAAAAGCCGAACGTCAGCGCGAGAATAAGGTACACCAGCAGGAAAATACCGCCGCCGTACCGTGCCGCCAGATAGGGGAATCGCCAAAGGTTGCCCAGACCTACCGCCGAGCCTGCCGCCGCCAGCACGAAACCAATTCGGCTGGAGAAGCTGCTTCTCTTTTTTTGTTCCATGTTTTGTGTTTTACTCCCTTACATACAATATCTTTTAGACTGTCCGAAATGACAGCCATAATGAAATAAAATTATTTCTATTTTACCATATCCGAAAGTTTTTCACAAGCTGTTTGCAGGAAAAGTACATTGTGCTATAATATCTTTTATCGGATATGATCGTTTTATCTTCCATAATTTGAAAGAAACGGCAGTATTCCTTCCGCAGAGCGGGCTGCCCTCTATCATTTAAGCATATATGAAACAACAAACCATAAACGAGGTGTATTGACATGAAAAAATACAAATTCGGTGTTCTCGGTGCCGGCAACATGGGTACCGCTATTGCGGAAGGTGCAGTGCGCGCAGGCCGTTTTGCGCCTGAGCAGGTGCTGATGTTCAACCGCAGCGAGGAAAAACGCGCCGCTCATGCAGCCAAGGGCTACGCCGTCACGGGTGACTATACCGAGGTCTACGCAGAAAGCGAGATCGTGCTGCTGGCCGTCAAGCCGCAGAATTTCGATGAAATCCTGCCGAATCTGGCGAAATATGAAGGGGAGAAGCCGCTTGTCGTATCCATTGCCGCAGGCGTGACCTTCGCCAAGCTGGAGGATGCGCTCGGCGCGGACACCGCGATGATCCGCGTGATGCCGAACACGCCGCTTATGCTCGGCGAGGGTGCAACCCAGCTGGTTAAGAATGCGGCCGCAACCGACAAGCAGCTGTCCGAACTCTGTGAACTGTTCAACACCATGGGCGTTACCGTCACGTTTGAGCAGGAGAACATGCTCAACGAGGTCATTCCGTATGCCGGTTCGGCTCCGGCGTACCTGTATGCCTACGCGGACGCGTTTGTGCAGAGTGCAAAGCAGCACGGCATCAACGAGGACGACGCGCTGACGCTCATCTGTCAGACCATGATCGGCTCGGCAAAAATGCTGCTGCGCCGCGATAAGACACCGGCAGAGCTGATCCGCGCGGTGTGCTCGCCCGGCGGCACCACCATCGAGGGCATGAAGGTGCTCGAGGACCGCGATCTGTACGGAATCGTGTCGGAAGCCTGCGATAAGTGCATTAAGCGTGCCTACGAGCTTGGCTAAATGTGCCGTTAGCATTGACTTTGCCCCATCCGTATGGTAAAGTATAGGCAAAGCACTTAATCGGCATTTACGCCGTATTTTGTTTGATTGATTTTTATTATGACAATAGTTCCGCATCATTTGAGAGGGAGTGGATACCGTGAAAAATTCTACCAAGGTGAAAGCAGGTCTGCTGCTGACCAGCCTTGCCTGTGCAGCCGGTGCTACCGCAGCGCTTGTTATGCTTCAGAAAAAGCGTGAAGAGGAAGTTTACCACGAGGCTGAACTGAAGGCCATGGATGAGCTGGAGGAAATGATGCGTGCCGAGTCCGACTGTGCCTCCTGCGCATGCGCAGAGGAGTGCGCGGACACTTCGGTATATCAGGATGCATTTGACGATGCACCCAAGGTTGCTGAACCGGCGGCTGAGGAGCCTCAGACTGAGGCCGAGGAAGAGCCGGAAGCCGAAGAGGACTAACCCAATGTTACCAGCAAACGGACGGAATACTCCGTCCGTTTTGTTTATCTAAATAGCTAAAATAAGGAGTTTTACCCATGATCGAATACGAAGGCAGAGTTTTTCGTCCGCCCTCTGAGGCATACAGCCTGATTGTGCAGGTCACCATCGGCTGCAGCCACAACAAATGCACCTTCTGTGATATGTACAAGGAAAAGCGTTTCCGCGTGCGCAAGCTGGAGGAGGTCAAGGCTGATTTTGATGAAGCACGCCGCATGTACCGCCGTGTCGGCCGTATTTTTCTGGCAGACGGCGATGCGCTGATGTGCCGTCCCGAGCACATGGCAGAAATCCTGCGCTACATCAAGAAGGTATTTCCGGAGTGCGAGCGCGTTACCAGCTATGGCTCTCCGGCGTCCATTCTGTGCAAAAAGCAGGAAGATTTGAACATGCTGCACGATCTGGGTCTGGATATGATCTATCTGGGTCTGGAATCCGGCTCGGATGAGGTACTGCGCCGCATCAACAAGGGCGAAACCGCCGATGAGATCGTTCGTGCGGGTCTGATGGTCAAGGAAGCCGGCATGAAGCTGTCCGTTACCTGCATTGCGGGTCTCGGCTCGCTGGAGCTGAGCGAGGAGCACGCCATCAAGACCGCAGAAGCGCTCTCCCGCATGAAGCCGGAGTACATTGGCCTGCTGACCCTGCTGTTTGAGCTGCCGACGCCGCTCATGCGCGACTGGCAGGAGGGCCGTTTCTACCTGATGAACCCGATTGAAATCGCGCACGAAACCCTCATCCTGCTCGAGCATATCGACTCCGAGGGCAGTATTTTCCGTGCAAATCACGCGTCTAACTACGTTAATCTGGCGGGCACGCTCAACCAGGACAGGGAAGCCATGTGTGCACGTCTGCGCAAGGCCCTTGAGGGCAAAATCAAATTCAAGAGTGAGCAATACCGGGCAAGATAACCAATTTAATGCAACTTAAATTGTGATAATCCGCAAAATTGTTAACATTCTGTGTTGTTTGCGTTACAATTTTCAAAAAAGCGAGACAATGTGCAAAAAGTGTGCTATACTGGTTTCGATCGTGAAAAGCAGAGAGGATGCTTTTCGGGCGTTAAGAATTTGTTAATTTAGTATTTACTGTTAGAATTAACATATGTTCCGTCTTGGAGGACTGATAAATGGATTCCGTATCCCACATTCGCGTTGCAAATCTGCTGATGGATTACGTTGAGCAGACCTGCGGCGTGACCTTTGATCAGAGCGGCTTTATTTACGGCAACCTGAAACCGGATCTGACCGGTACTTACCTCACCAAACGCCATAACCCATCCATTATGATGGATGAAGTGATGGAAAAAATCCGCACTTTTACGCGCAAGTATACCATCGGGCGTACCAACGGACGCGAGCTGTCGGTCGATCTCGGCGAGATCTGCCACTACATGACCGACTTTTTCACCTACCCGCACAACGACGATATCTACGAGCACAATCTGCTCGCGCATTATGTTTATGAAAAGCGCGTTGCACTGGTAATTCGCCGCCGTATGACCGAAGATAAGTTTGAGAAATGGGCAAGTCCCATCATTCCGCCCACGACCGTGGACACACTCGTGAACCGCATTTCCACGATGCACGAGGCTTACCGCACTTCGACTAAGCCGCATGGCATCAACGACGATCTGCAGCATATCTGCATCGCTACCGCTACCGTGGTGCTGTCTATCATCAGCATCGTTTACGAGCAGGTCGAGGATACTGCAGTCGCTACCGCGTAAAACCGTATAAGTCAAAAAACCGCCTTTACAGGCGGTTTTTCTGTTTTTCAGGCACAAAAAGACGAGTCCAAACGGACTCGTCTTTTGCTTTTTATTCTTCGGTACTCTCTGCGTTTTCAGCGGATTCAGAGGTTTCTTCCTCGGCTTCTGCCGGATCTTCCTCCTCCTTGTCCGTGCGGGCAATCGAGATAACCTTTACGTCCTCGCCGGTACGCATAACGATAACGCCCTGCGAGCCGCGGCCGCATTCGCGGATCTCCTCAACGCCGGTGCGGATGATAACGCCGTCGTCAGTGATGATCATAACGTCGTTTTCGCTGTCTACAACAGCGATGCCTGCCACCAGACCGGTCTTTTCGGTCAGGTTATGCAGCATCATGCCGCCGCCGCCGCGATGATGCACGGTGAACTCCTCAACAGGAGTACGCTTGCCGTAGCCGTTCTCGGTGATAGAAAGCACATATGCGTCCTTGCGGGCACGCGCCGCGCCGATAACGTAATCACCCTCGGCCAGCTTGATGCCGCGCACGCCGGTAGCCACACGGCCCATCGCGCGAACCTCGTTCTCGTCAAAGCAGATGGCCTTGCCCTCGTGGGTGGCGATGAGGATGTTCTGCTCGCCGTCGGTCAGACGAACGTCAACCAGTGCGTCGTCCTCATTGAGGTTGAGCGCACGCAGACCCGCGCGGCGGATGTTCTGCAGGTCGCTCAGCACGATACGCTTTGCAATACCCTGACGGGTGACGAAGAACAGGAACTTATCGTCCGCAAACTCCTGAATCGGGAACATTGCGGTGATTTTTTCGCCGTTTTCCAGTTCCAGTAGGTTAACAATGTTCATGCCCTTAGCCGAGCGGCCGGTTTCCGGAATCTGGTAGCCCTTCAGCTTGTAAACCTTGCCGCGATCCGAGAAGAACAGGATGGTATCATGCGTGGAGGCCGTAAAGATGTCCTTCGCGAAGTCCTCCTCGCGGGTGCTCATTGCGGAAACACCGCGGCCACCGCGGCGCTGTGCGCGGTAAACCGAGGTCGGCTGGCGCTTGATATAGCCGAAGTGGGTGAGGGTGTACGCGCAGTCCTGCTGCTCGATGAGGTCCTCAATGTCGATCTCGTCAGCCACATTCTCAATGCGCGTATGGCGCTCGTCGCCGTATTTCTGCTTGATCTCCTGCAGCTCCTGCTTAACAACAGCAAGAATATTCGCATCGCACGACAGAATTTCCTCAAAGCCTGCAATGCGGCCCTCGAGGTCCTTGTACTCGTCGTTGATCTTCTCCTGCTCCAGACCGGACAGGCGGCCCAGACGCATATCTACGATGGCCTGCGCCTGCGGCTCGTCGAGGTGGAACTCGAAATGCTCCGAGCCGTCCACGATGCCGAGCAGCGCAATCTGGTCGATCCAGAACGGCTCCGCCATCAGGTTTTCCTTGGCTTCGGCCTCGTTCTTGGAGGCACGAATGATTGCGATAATGCGGTCGATATTGTCGGTTGCGACCTTGAGACCCTCCAGAATGTGCGCACGGTCGCGCGCCTTCTTGAGATCAAAGCGCGTGCGGCGCTCGACAACGTCCTTCTGGAAGCCGATATACTGATCGAGGATCTGGCGCAGCGTCAGCACACGCGGCTGCAGCTTGCCGCCCGCACCCGGCACGAGCGCGATGTGGATCATCGAAATGGTATCCTCGAGCTGCGAATAGGTGAACAGCTGGTTGAGGATGACCTGCGCGTTGGCATCGCGGCGAACATCCACGACAATCTGCATACCCTCGCGAGAGGAATGATCCTGAATGTTCGTGATACCGTCGATGCGCTTATCCTTGACGAGATTTGCCATGGACTCGACCAGACGCGCCTTGTTTACCATGTACGGGATTTCCGTGATGACGATCTGGCTCTTGCCGTTCGGCAGGTCTACGATCTCGGTCTTTGCGCGGACCTTGATCTTGCCGCGGCCGGTCGCGTAGGCAGCGCGAATGCCGCTGCGGCCCATGATAACGCCGCCGGTCGGGAAGTCCGGTCCCTTGATGAACTGGCAGATCTCGTCCATCTCCGCCTCGGGATGGTCGATGACATAGCAGGTGCCGTCGATGACCTCCGCGAGGTTGTGCGGCGGGATGTTGGTTGCCATGCCGACCGCGATGCCGGACGAGCCGTTTACCAGCAGGTTGGGGAAGCGGGAAGGCAGTACGACCGGCTCCTGGCGCTCCTCATCGAAGTTCGGCTGGAAATCGACCGTGTTTTTCTTGATATCCGCCAGCATGTAGTTCGCCAGCTTGGCCATGCGGGCCTCGGTATAACGGTATGCTGCCGGAGGGTCGCCGTCCACGGAACCGAAGTTGCCGTGACCGTCGATCAGCGGATAGTGCAGCGAGAACGGCTGCGCCATACGCACCATCGCGTCGTAAACCGATGCGTCGCCGTGCGGATGATACCGGCCGAGCACATTACCGACGGTCGTTGCCGACTTGCGGTAGGGCTTGTCCGAGGTCAGGCCGTCCTCGTACATCGCGTACAGGATACGGCGGTGTACCGGCTTTAAGCCGTCGCGCACGTCAGGCAGCGCACGGCCGACAATAACACTCATTGCATAGTCGATGTAGCTTTTCTTCATCTCGCGTTCGAGATCGACCTGCATGATTTTCTGCTGTTCGTATTCTTGACTCATATTTTAATTTTGCCTCCAAAAGTGTTGGCTTTCAGCCGAAAACGACTGTTTTTATCGCTTAGAGGATACTGAGCAGCTCGTCTACCTGCTCCTCGGTCGTGGCCCAGCTGGTTGCCAGACGGATGACCGTATGCTCCGCGTCATATTTCTCTATAAAGCTGTAAACTACCTTGCTTTGCAGCTCGGGCAGTCTGCTGTTTTCTACAATGATGAACTGCTGGTTTGTCGGGGATTCCAGTGCAAAGCGGTATCCCTTTGCTTTGAGACCGTCCCGCAGCTTGATGGCGAGTTTGACCGCCGGTGCGCAGATTTTCTCGTACAGACCGTCGGTAAACAGGGCGTCAAACTGCAGCGCGTTCAGACGGCCCTTGGCGATCATTGCGCCGCGGCGCTTGACCATCGTGACGAACTGTTTCGGCATATTGCCGTGCGTGAACACAACCGCCTCGCCGCAGAGCGCGCCGCACTTGGTGCCGCCGATGTAGAACACATCAGTCAGCTTGGCAATGTCCTGCAGCGTCACATCGGTGTCCGCCGTAAGGCCGTAGCCGAGGCGTGCGCCGTCCAGAAACAGCGGCATATTAAACTCTCTGCATACAGCAGACAGGCGTTCCAGCTCATTTTTGGTGTAAAGCGTGCCGTATTCGGACGGATGTGAAATGTAAACCATGCCCGGAAATACCATGTGGTCGTGGCTTGCGTCCGCATAAAAGGTCTGAACATATTCACGGAGATCGTCCGCATCCAGCTTGCCGTTCTTATGCGGAACGGTCAGCACCTTATGTCCGGTGGACTCGATGGCGCCGGCTTCATGCGTGTTCACATGACCGCAGGAGGACGCTACAACGCCCTCATACGGACGGAGCAGCGTATCAATGACGACCATGTTGGTCTGCGTGCCGCCGGTCATGAAATACACCTGAGCGTCCGGGCAGTCCGCCGCTGCTTTAATCTTTTCTGCCGCCGAAGCGGTAAATTTATCGTTGCCGTAGCCGGAAACCGGCTCCATATTCGTCTGTGCCAGATGTTCTAAAACCTTGGGGTGTGCGCCATAACCGTAATCATTTTCAAAAAACAGCATAGTTTTCTCCCTTATACGTCCAGATTCATTACATATTTTGCATTTCGCTCGATAAATTCGCGTCTGGGTTCTACCTTTTCGCCCATCAGGAGCGCAAAGGTCTCATCGGCAGCGGCCGCGTCCTCCATCGTAACCTGCAGCAGCGTACGGTGCTCCGGGTCCATGGTGGTTTCCCACAGCTGCTGCGGGTCCATCTCGCCGAGGCCCTTGTAGCGCTGTACGCGCACATTATCGCCCATTTCAGCGATGCAGTCGCGCTGCTGCTCCTCGGTATAGGTGTAGCGGACATCCTTGCCCTTTTCGTTCTTGAACAGCGGCGGCTGTGCGATGAACACATGGCCGTGCTCGATCAGCGGGCGCATAAAGCGGAAAAAGAATGTCAGCAGCAGGGTGCGGATATGCGAGCCGTCAACATCGGCATCGGCCATCAGGATGATCTTGCCGTAACGCAGCTTTGCGAGGTCAAAATCATCACCGAAGCCCGCGCCAAACGCGGTGATCATCGGGGTGAGCTTGTCGTTGCCGTAAACACGGTCGAGGCGTGCCTTTTCGACGTTCAGCATCTTGCCCCACAGCGGCAGGATCGCCTGATGACGGCGGTCGCGGCCTTCCTTAGCGGAGCCGCCTGCGGAATCACCCTCGACGATGTAGATTTCGGTATAGGTCGGGTCCTTTTCGATGCAGTCCGCCAGCTTGCCCGGCAGGGAAGCCGAATCCAGTGCGGACTTGCGGCGGGTCATCTCACGCGCCTTTTTCGCGGCCTCGCGGGCACGCGCGGCGGTCTGCGCCTTTTCGATGATGGTGCGCGCTACCTGCGGGTTCTCCTCGAAGAAGGTCATCAGCTTCTCGGAAACCATTGCGTCCACCAGCGCACGCATTTCGCTGTTGCCCAGCTTGGTCTTGGTCTGGCCCTCGAACTGCGCTTCCTGCAGCTTGACCGAGATAATCGCAGTCAGACCCTCGCGCGCGTCCTCGCCCTTGAAGGACTCATCGTCCTTGAGCAGCTTGTATTTCTTGCCGTAATCGTTGAGTACACGGGTCAGAGCGGCCTTAAATCCGGTCTCATGCGTGCCGCCCTCGGTGGTGTTGATATTGTTTGCGAAGGACAGCATCAGCTCGCTGTAGCTGTCGGTGTACTGCATGGCAACCTCGGCCATCGAGGTATCGCGGCTGCCCTCCATGTAGATCACATTCTCGTGCAGCGGCGTCTTCGTGCGGTTGAGGTGCTCGACAAACTGGCGGATACCGCCCTCATAGTGCATGACCTCCTCGACCGGCTCATCGTCGCGCTCATCGCGCAGCGTGATTTTCAGACCTGCGTTGAGGAACGCCTGCTCGCGCAGACGCTTTTCGAGCACATCGTACTCGTAGATGGTCGTCTCAAAGATCTCCGGATCTGCGTGGAAACGAATGGTCGTGCCGGTTTCGCTCTCGCACGGCGTATCGCGCATCTTGACGGTCGTTACGCCGCGCTCAAAGCGCATGTAGTGCTTGGTATGGCCGTCGCGGACCTCGGCCTCCAGCCAGTCGGACAGCGCGTTTACGACCGATGAACCAACGCCGTGCAGACCGCCGGATACCTTGTAGCCGGAGCCGTCGAACTTGCCGCCTGCGTGCAGGACGGTGAGCACAACCTCGAGCGTCGGAATGCCCATCTGCGGGTGAATACCGCAGGGAATGCCGCGGCCGTTGTCGGCAACGCGGATGATATCGCCCTTTTCGATCGTAACTTCGATGTGCGTGCAGTAGCCTGCGAGCGCCTCGTCGATCGAATTATCGACGATCTCATACACCAGATGGTGCAGACCGCGTGCCGAGGTAGAACCGATGTACATACCCGGGCGCTTGCGGACAGCCTCTAAGCCTTCGAGCACCTGAATCTGATTTTCATCATATTTGTCGGTAACCTTCAGGTCGAGCACTTCGTCCTTGATTTCGATTTCTTCACTCATATCGTTAAATTTCCTTTCCAGAAATTGCGGGAACAAAACAAATCGCGCGTCAGCGCACATAAAATAGAATTTCCATCGGAAATTCATAAAAAGTGGGAGTATGTATCACACTTTTTATACAAGTGCGGAGAAAAGTTTCAACCATCGGGCGGAACTTTTCGTAGCTTGGGATATGTCCGCGTATACGCGGCATATCCTTTTCGTCGAAAAATGTATTTTTCGACGAAGGCGGAGCCTACACGGCGTAGCCCTTTTCAGCGCGGCGCTGAATGGCCTGCGGAGAAAGCTGTGTCAGGTACAGGGTCTCACCGAGGGCGTTTTCGCACAGCACAGCCGCGCGCGGCAGATCGTCGTACAGCTCGATGATCCGTCCCTCGTCCTGCAGGCGTTCAAGCAGCAGGCGCGTGCGCTTGGATGCGGTCGCCGTGTCCATATCGAACACCGCAACTACGCTCTGCAAGGGCACGATGTAGTCCTGACCTAAATGTAAATACATTCTATTCCTCCGGAATAATTAGAAATTAGTAATGCGTAATTAAAGTCCTGCGGATTTTCTATCCGTTTCAACAATCGCGCCGTGCGCGACACCCTAATTTCTAATTACTAACTGGATTTAATTATACCACTTTTTTCACTAATTGTGTACCCTAAACCTAAGGAAAAACAAATATTTCTCTGTTTTTTTGAAAGAAAACAAGGGCACGGCAGGAAATTTCGAGGTGGTATCTGTTCCCGCCGTGCAATAGTTTGTAAAATTATGTGATTTTAGTGTGTTTCTGCGGATTTTTCGCCGTTTTGAATATGGAAAACCGCGCCTGCACGCAGCTTTTCCGAGATGCCGTCCTCGCAGCAGGTGATCATGACCTGACCCGCCGATATGCGGTTGAGCACAAAGTCCTGACGGCGGCGGTCAAGCTCGCTGAGCACATCATCGAGCAGCAGCACCGGATACTCGCCGTCCTCGTCGAAGAACAGCTCACGCTCGGCGAGTTTAAGCGACAGTGTGCAGGTCCGCACCTGTCCCTGCGAGCCGAAGGAAGCGGCACTACGGCCATCCAATAACAGCTCCAAGTCATCCTTATGCGGACCGGAAAGACAGCTTTTGGCCGCAATCTCGGCGGTTTTATGGCTGAACACATGGTCGATGAGTTGCTTTTCGATTGTTCGAGCGTCTGCAAACGGGTCGGTGACGCTCGACACGGTCTTGTACACACCGGAGAGCACCTCGTGCGGCGCGATATCTGCATAGACGGCAGCCGTGGCCTTGAGCAGCTTACGGCAGTAGTATGCGCGGTAGCGGATAATCTGCGCGCCGATATGCGCCATGCGAAGCGAGAAATCCTCCCACATAGAGAGCAGGGAAGGCTTTTCTTCGCTGTCGCGCAGAATGCGCGTTTTATGCTCGTGCAGGCGGTTGTATTCCTCCAGATAGCGGGCATAATTAGGCCGCATCTGGCACAGCGCGGTATCGAGAAATCGGCGGCGTGCCGCCGCGCCCGCACGGACGAGCATCAGATCCTCCGGGCAGAACAGCACGGTTTTGAGCAGTCCCTGTGCGTCCGACTGGCGTTTCTGCCGCACACCGTTTTTGTAGATTTCCATCGCTTTGGTGCGGGAAAATCGCAGTTCAAGCGAAATATCGCGCTCCTGCGCGAGAAAATCCGCAAAGATGAAAGCATGATTCTCTCCGAACCGCAGCCCTTCTTTTTTCTGGGCCGTGCGGAACAGCCGCATGGTCGAGCAGGCCGCTGCCGCTTCGAGCAGGTTGGTTTTGCCCTGTCCGTTTTCGCCGCAGATCAGGTTGACCGCCGGATCGAACGCAAACGATTCGTCCGCGTAGTTGCGGAAATTCTGCAGTTTTAACGACTTGATGTACATGGGCTTCTCCATATTAGACGATTTGTATGATAACAGACACGCAAAATCGTGTTCGTTATCGTACGCAGTATTTATTTTATTTGATGCAGACCTTCGCGCCGTCCAGCTCTACCGTGTCACCGGAACGCAGTTTTTTGCCGCGCATGGTGCAGATTTCGCCGTTTACCAGCACTTCGCCCTCGGCAATGCGGATCTTCGCTTCGCCGCCGGAGCTTACCAGGTTTGCAAATTTAAGCAGTGCATCAAGTTTGATGAATTCGGTTTCAATTTTAATTTCATTCATTGGCTTTCAGTCTCACAGGCAGTACAAGATAGGTGTATTTATCGCCTTCCATCGGCGAAATGATCATCGGGTTGAGTGCGCCCTTGAGCTGCAGCTTCACCTGCTCATCGCCGGCCGCGCGCAGCGCCTCCAGAATGTAGCGGTTGTTGAAGCCGATCTCAAGGTTCTCGATCGAGCCGTTAAACGGGCATTCGTCATAGCTCTTGCCGATCGCGGTCACGCACGACATCTGCACATACGAGCCGTCAAAATGGAAGCGGATCGGGTTTTTCAGCTTTTCCGACACGATCAGGGAGACACGCTCGATGCACTGGATCAGCTCCTGGCGATCCGCCGAAACCTCGTGCTCGAACTCCTTCGGAATGGCCGCACGGTAGTTGAGAAACTCGCCGTCGATCAGACGGGTAATGAGAGTCGTGCCGCCGATGCGGAACAAAATGTTCTTGGAATCCGGAAAAATCTCGACAATATCGTCATCATCGACCAGAATTCGTTCGATCTCGCGCAGGGACGCGCCCGGCACAACAAACTTCATATCACCAGGAACGCCCTCGACGGTCTCGCGGCGCACAGACAGGCGGTAGCCGTCAACGGCCACGACGTTCAGACGGCTGCCTTCGATTTCAAACAGGCAGCCGGTATGGATGGGCTTGGATTCGTTGTCCGAAACCGAGAAAATGGTCTGCGCGATCATGCTCTTGAGAATGGGCTGCGGCAGAGAAAGGCCCTTGTCGCTGGCCACATCAGCCAGAGCCGGATACTCGTCGGCCTCGCTGGCCATCAGGTTGAATACCGAACGGCCGCACTTGATGGTGGTCATCAGCTTGTCGTCGGTCTCAAGGTAGACCACGTCCTGCGGCAGCTTGCGCACGATTTCGCAGAACAGACGGGAATTCAGTACGATTCTGCCGGGTTCTACCACATCGACCTGAGCGGTCGTGCGAATGCCCATGGACAGGTCGTAGCCGGTGATGGTCAGGGTATCTGCATCGGCTGCCAGCAGCAGACCTTCGAGCAGCGGCATCGAGCTTTTGCCGGTTACTGCGCGGGAGGCGATGTTGAGCAGATTCAGCAGGGTTTCTTTTTCACAGGAAAACTTCATAGTTGCTCCTCTCAAAACTGGAAATAAAACAAAGAGTCGATTTATGCAGTATTTGCATATTTATAAATAAGCGCCAGCGAATACTGTGCGATTGCACACACCATCTAATGACCATGTCCGCAGAGGGCGAACAGCTTCTGGCTTGCGTCGCCAGAGACTCGAAAGATCACACATAACAGAAGGATAGGATATAGTATTCGTAGTAGTACCTGGGGAAATTGGGGAAAACCCGAAAATCCTCAGGTATGGCGCGGGAAATGTCGTACACAGGAGGTTGTGGATGAAAAATAAACGATACACAGCGAAAATAACCCCGTTATTTATCCACAGAGTTATCCATGTGGAATCCACAGGATGGTTGGGGATAACTAAACTGTGCATTTTTAGACTGTGGAAAAGCCGTTTTGCACGAATGCACGGCAAAGATCAGCCGTCGCCGCGGATATTATTATGCAGCTTTTTGATGACGTCCTCGGTCTCGCGGGAGTTCTTGCGCTCCTCCTCGATCTTGTTGCAGGCGTGCATGACGGTGGTATGGTCGCGTTTGAATATCTTTGCAATATCAGGGAAGGAGTATTCAAGCTCCTGCCGGATCATGTACATTGCCATCTGCCGCGGGTAGGCCACGTCCTTGGAGCGGTTCTGCGAGATCATCTGCTCGACCGGGATATAGAAGTAGTTCGCTACCGCCTCCATAATGCGCTCCGGTGTCGGATTGAGACCCGGATTCTCGGTGCGCAGCGCGTCGATCGCGTTTTCTGCAAGCGAAACCGTGATGCGTTCGCCCATCAGCTCGTGCATGGCCTTGATCTTTTTGACCGCGCCTTCGAGCTGGCGGATATTTGCCTGGATATTCTCTGCAATGTAGTTGGATACGTCATCGGGCAGTTCAACGCCCATTTTGACCGCTTTATCGCGGATAATGGCGATTCTGGTCTCAAAATCAGGCGGCTGAATATCAGCCAGCAGACCCCATTCAAAACGGGTCTTCATGCGGTCCTCGAGCGTGTTGATTTCCTTCGGCGGACGGTCAGAAGTGAGCACGATCTGCTTTTTTGCCTCATAAAGCGCGTTAAAGGTATGGAAAAATTCCTCCTGCGTGCGCTCCTTGCCGGCGATGAACTGCACGTCGTCCAGCAGCAGCAGGTCAACCATGCGGTACTTGTTGCGGAATGCCTGTACGTTGCCTTCCTGGATGGCGGTGATCAGCTCGTTGGTGAAATCCTCACCCTTTACATATATAATGCGGTATTCCGGATGGGTGCGGCGCAGCACGTTTGCGATCGCGTACATCAGATGCGTTTTACCCAGACCCGAGTTGCCGTAGATGAAAAGCGGGTTGTTCTCTGCCGCCGGGCGCTGCGAAACCGCAAGTGCAGCTGCATGCGCGAATTTGTTGCTCGAACCGACGATAAAACGCTCAAACGTGTAGTCGTCATACGGAGAAGTGCTCGTGCTCGGCGCGGTGTATTCGCCGGTCACTACAACGATCGTGATCGGGTCGCCGGTCAGGTTGTGCAGCACCTCCTGCAGAGGAGCGATAAATTTGGACTCGATAAATTCTTTCTTAAAGGGCACCGGAGAGTGCAGCACCAGCCGATTATCCCCAAAGGAAACGACCGTTACGTCGTCAAACCAAGCGGAAATGGTGGAAGGAGGGAAGTCCAGCTGTTCGAGCGCCATCTCCAATATATTGTTTGCCATAGGGCGCCTCCTGTCGATAATGATTCTATTTTATAATAGCATATTTTATCCACAAGTTCAATGCGTCGATGTGGATAACTGTCCGGCGGCGTGCCGCGCGGCAGCATGATTTTGAACAGCCGAACCGGTTTATTTACTTCGCAGAATTTAAAAAAATCGGCGTTTTTTGCGTCGAAATCATCGAAAATTAAGCCGGCTGGAAAAAATGCACGGCGTTTTTTATGAAAACTGCGGAATTTATGCAAAAATTCATCGAAAATTGGCGGCTTTTCCGCGGAAATCCGAAAATCCGCAGATTGCCGAAAACCGTGATTACGCAAGACATTGAGCAGATGCTTCTATTTATCCACAACATGTTGACAACCTGTGCAAACTGCTGAAATTCGTTTCGAGGGTCGGAAAAAATGCTTGACAAAATCGAACCTATATAGGATAATAAATATCGTATCCTATCATGCAGACAGGCAGCGGCATATGCCCGCGTCTTGCGCCGGACCTATGCCGGTGCCCATCTGTAAATTTTAGAACAGGGAGGTGCACAAAGTTATGAAGAGAACGTTCCAGCCGAAGAAGCGTCAGCGCTCCAAGGAGCACGGCTTCCGTAAGCGTATGTCCACGTCCAACGGCCGCAAGGTACTTGCACGCCGTCGCGCTAAGGGTCGCGCTAAGCTGTCTGCTTAATGACAGCCTATAAAGGAAGTATTCAGACTTCCTGAAAATTCGCGCCAGCGGCGCAAAAGAGTTCGTAACGAGCCGCATTCGTGCGGCTCGTTTTTTCGTTTACGGGCAACACCACTCAAGCAATCGCTGTCTGGAGCGGTGTCACCCTGTTTAGGGTGCAGTCCATGCAGCGAAAATACGGTATCAAGGTTCGGATTTTACTGACCGAAACGAACGAAATAGTAAAATCAGCTTTGCAAACCATCAGATGCAAAGAAAAAATACGTTTTTTTCGAGGGCATCAGGAAAAAACGGGAGCATCAGAAGATGAAAAAAACAGTATCCTTAAAGGAAAACCACGAATTCCGCCGATTGTATCATCGTGGTGTGTCCACGGCAGGAAAACACGTTGTGATCTACTGCCGCAGGAACAAGCTCGGCTACAACCGGCTGGGACTCACCGTCAGTGCCAAGCTGGCGTGTGCGGTGAAAAGAAACCGCATCAAGCGTTTGTTTCGTGAGGCGTACCGTCTCAACGAGGACAAATTTGCCGACGGCATCGACCTTGTGCTGGTCGCACGGGTACGGGCCGTAGGCGCAAGCTATCAGGAAATCGAAAAATCGCTGCTGCGCGCCTTGAAGGACAACAAGGTTGCGGCAGCTCGGACATGAAGCGGCTGCTGCTGGCGATGATCCGGTTTTATCGCCGGTATATTTCTCCAAACAAACCGCCCTGCTGCCGGTATATCCCGACCTGCTCGCAGTACGCGATCGAGGCCATCGAGAAATACGGCGCAATCAAGGGCGGCTGGCTGGCGTTTAAGCGCATCTGCCGCTGCAATCCTTTCTCTAAGAGAGGACCCTATGATCCGGTTCCATAATAGGAACGGGATCATGTTTTATACTGCCTTACGGCGGTAAAGTGAGGATTTTGCTTTGCAAAATCCTTTTCACTGTGTCGTTTTACAATTTAACATGGAGGTTTTTATGACCCTGGATCAACTTTCTAACCTGGTCAAAGATCCGAAACTGTTCGGCATCTTGATCGTAAGACCGTTCGGCCTGCTGCTGCAGTGGCTGTACAGCATCGTACAGAACTACGGTATCGCCGTTATCCTGTTCGCGCTGCTGGTAAAGCTGGTCTGCATCCCGCTGACCATCAAGAGCAAGAAGAGTATGCTCGCCATGAGCGCGATGAACGCCGAGCTCCAGCAGCTGCAGAAGAAGTACGCGAACAACCGCGTCAAGCTGAACGAAGAGATGCAGAAGCTGTATGAGAAGCACGGCGTCAGCCCGATGAGCGGCTGTCTGCCCAACCTTATCCCGCTGCCGATCATGATGGGCCTGTATTACGCGGTTCAGCAGCCGCTGCAGTACATCGTCGGCCTGAGCCGCGAGACAGTTATCGCATTGGCACAGATGATCGGTCTGGATCAGCTCGCAGGCGCGAACTACACGGTTCAGATTCTGATCGCAGAGAAGCTGAACGCATTTGTTGATGCAGCAGGCAATTTCTCTTCCGACGTAATGAACTGCCTGCAGAGCGGCGAAACCATTTTCCCGCTGGATTTCCACTTCTTCGGTCTGAATCTGGCTGATACGCCGTCTATCTCTCATCCGAGCATTATCTGGATCATCCCGATCCTGTCCGGTCTGACCGCATTCCTGTCCTCCTACATCATGCAGAAGATGCAGGGCACGCAGAACTCTGCGGCAGCAGGTCAGATGAAGATGCTTAACTTTATGATGCCGCTGATGTCGCTGTACTTTGCGTTCATCCTTCCGGGTGCGATCGGCATCTACTGGATCTTCAACAACGTATTTACCTGCGTACAGGAGATCATCCTCACCAAGACGCTCCGCGGCAAGCAGGAGGCCAAGCAGGCTGCTGAGGCTGCCCGCATCGAGGCAGAGAAGCAGGCCAAGCGTGAAGCACACAAGGCTGCACAGAAGCAGCAGTCCCAGAACGCAAAGAACAAAAAGGGGGACAAGTAAATCATGCAGAAGTTTTTAGAGGCTACCGGTGAAAACCGTGACGCAGCAGTCGAGAATGCTCTCAAGCAGCTCGGTCTGGAGCGCGACGATGTATCGGTAGAGGTACTCGAGATCGGCAAAAAGGGCTTTCTGGGTATCGGCGCAACGCCGGCACGCGTGCGCGTGACCTATGAAGCACCGGATATTCCGGCGGCAAAGCCGGAGGTAAAGCGTGAGGAGCGCAAGCCCGCTCCCAAGGCTGAGCCGAAGCAGGAGAAGCCTGCTGTCAAGGCGGAAAAGCCGGCTCCGAAGCAAGAGAAACCCGCTGAGAAGCCGCAGAAGCTGTCCATCACCACGGATGATAACACGCCTCGTCTGGTAAAGGCTGCTCCGGCAGACTTTGTACCGGAAAAGCTGGAGTTTGAGCGTCCGCCGCGCCGTGAGCGCAGCGACCGTCCGCGCCGTGACCGCGGCGACCGCAATGGTCGTGACCGCCGTCCGCGCCGCCCGCGTGAGGACCGTCCGATCACGCCGTCCGTTCCCAAGGAGCGTGAGCTGATCCCGGTTTCCGAAGCAGGCATGCAGCAGGCGGAAAAGCTGGCTACCGATTTTGTCACCGGTCTGCTGGCAAAGATGGGCGTTGAGGGTCAGGTGAAGACCCTGCCTCAGGTAGAGTGCGACCAGCTCCGTCTGGAGATTTCCGGTCCGGATATGGGCCCGATCATCGGCCGCCGCGGCGACACGCTGGATGCCATCCAGTACCTCGGCTCTCTGGTGCTGAATAATGCACTGGATGAGCACGTTCGTCTGTCTGTCGATACCGAAAACTACCGCGAGAAGCGCGCGGAAAGCCTGGAGCGTCTGGCCCGCAAGATGGCGATGAAGGTCGTTAAGGCGCATCGCTCCATGACGCTTGAGCCGATGAACCCGTATGAGCGCCGCATCATCCATGCCGCGCTGCAGGACTTCAACGGTGTGACCACCTATTCGACCGGCACCGAGCCGGGTCGCCGCGTTGTTATTGCGCCGGATAACAGCTATCGCAACCGCGACCGCGGTTAAATCGGGGTATTCGTTATGAACGATACGATTGCCGCAATTTCCTCCTCCGGCGGACCGATCGGTTTGATCCGCGTGTCGGGTGAACGCGCAATCGAAGCGATAAATGCCGTTTTTCAGGCGAAGAACGGCAAGCCGCTTACGGAAGCACCCTCGCAGAAGCTGGTTTACGGCACACTGACGGACAAGTCCGGCAATGTGATCGACTGCTGCTACGCTGTCGCGCTGCACGCACCGCACACCTATACGGGTGAAACGATGGCGGAGCTGCAGTGCCACGGCTCGACAGCCGTGCTGTGTGCCGGCCTGGACGCTCTGTTCGCGCAGGGCGTGCGGCAGGCAGAGGCAGGTGAGTTTACCCGCCGCGCCTTCTTAAACGGCAAAATGGGCCTTTCTGAGGCTGAAGCCGTGCATGATCTGGTCACCGCGCGCACCGCAGAGGCGGCGCAGAATGCGGCGGCACAGGTCATGGGCGCGGTCGGCTCTCCCGTGCAGCAGATGCGCGATGAGCTGCTCGGCATGGTGGCGCATTTCCACGCGGTCGTGGATTTCCCGGACGAGGACATTGATCCGGTGCTGTTCGAGGACGCCGCAGCGCTGCTGCACCGCACGACAAGCCGTCTGTACAGCATGGCAGAAAGCTATGAGCGCGGCCGTATTCTTAGAGAAGGCGTACCGTGCGTTATCCTCGGAAGGCCGAACGCCGGCAAGTCCACACTGCTGAACACGCTGCTCGGCCGCGAGCGGGCGATCGTGACCGATATTCCGGGCACGACCCGCGATCTCATCGAGGAGAATGTCAAGGTCGGACAGATTCTGCTTCGCGTGACCGACACCGCCGGTCTGCGCAACACGGACGATCCGGTGGAGCAGGCGGGCATTGACCGGGCGATGGCGGAGGCTTCGGCTTCCTCGCTCATCCTGGCTGTGTTCGACGGCTCCAAGCCCATCAGCGACGAGGATATGCTCGTGCTGGCACGCTCGGCAGGCCACCGCGCGATCGCGGTTGTGAACAAGGTCGATCTGCCGCAGCAGCTGGATGAAAAGCTGCTAAAAAAGCACTTCCTGCATATCGTGCCGCTTTCTGCGAAAACCGGTGACGGACTAGATAAGCTGCTCAATCTTATCCCGCGAACCGTGGGTCTGGGCGACGGTGCGTTTGACGGTGCGCTCATCACTAACGCAAGACAGGCGGCGGCGCTGGCGCGTGCTGCCGAACGCTGTGAAGCAGCGCTGTATGCGGCGCAATCCGGTATGACGCCGGACGCGGTCGTGATGGACGCTGAGGGCGCGATTACCGCACTGGGCGAGATCACCGGCGAAACCGTGACCGATGCCGTTGTCACCCGCATTTTCAGCGACTTCTGCGTCGGAAAGTGATGCTGCTGCAGCTGTTATTAAGAGAAATTGCACTTAAAATTCAGAGAGGACGTTTGCAATCTGTGCAAACGTCCTCTTTTATTTTGCGCTGAAATCGTGTATGATATATACTGTATGTCCGCAGGTAAAAATGAGGTAAAAACCACTTGTGCACAACTTCTATCCGGCGGTATACGAGATATAGTGGATAACCCGGAAAATTGCCCTATATTAAACTACTTATTGTAATAATGAAACGGAAATAAAACTATGCGTATAAAAATATGGTCAAAAGCTCACAAGTTATCAACAGTATCCACAGAGTTATCAACAGTTACGCACAGGTTTCACACAACCGAAATCACAGGAATTTTTTGAAAGGGGAGAGAGCGCCAATGACGGTTTTTCCGGCAGAGAGCTTTGATGTAGCGGTGATCGGCGCCGGTCATGCCGGTATTGAGGCGGCGCTGGCTGCAGCACGTTTGGGTGCAAAAACAGCGTGTTTTTCGATCAATTTGGACGCCGTAGGCAATATGCCGTGCAATCCGGCGATCGGCGGCACAGCTAAGGGACACCTTGTACGCGAGATAGATGCGCTCGGCGGTGAGATGGCGCGTGCGGCTGACGCGGCCTGCATCCAGTACCGCATGCTCAACCGCGGCAAGGGACCGGCAGTGCACTCGCTGCGTGCACAGGCCGACCGCATTAAATACAGAGAGTATATGAAGCACACGCTTGAGCGGCAGGAAAACCTGTTTCTCATGCAGGACGAGATCGTGTCCGTTGAGGTGGAGAACGGTGCCGTTTCCGCGGTTGTTACCGCCATCGGCGCACGACATCCGGTCAAGGCGGCTGTCATTGCGTCCGGCACATTCCTCGGCGGACGTGTGATCATCGGCGAGTACACCCGTGAATCCGGTCCGGATGGCATGGCGGCAGCCAAGCCGCTTACCGAGTCGCTGCGCGGTCTGGGACTGCGGCTGCAGCGGTTTAAGACAGGTACGCCGCCGCGCATCAATCGCCGTTCAATCAATTATACCGATCTGGCGGAGCAGGCCGGTGAGGATGAGATCATCCCGTTTTCGTTCGAGACCGACCACCCGCCGGACAACCGCGCGGTGTGTTATCTGACCTACACGACCGCAAAAACACATGAAATCATCCGCGCAAATCTGAGCCGTTCGCCGCTGTACGGCGGCCAGATTGAGGGCGTAGGACCGCGCTATTGTCCGTCTATCGAGGACAAAGTGGTGCGCTTTGCGGATAAGCCGCGCCATCAGCTGTTCCTTGAGCCGATGGGTCTGGACACCGAGGAGGTCTATGTGCAGGGTTTCTCGTCGTCCATGCCGTTCGACGTGCAGCGCGAGATGCTGCGCTCGGTCAAGGGATTGGAGAACGCGGAGATTATGCGGCCGGCGTACGCCATCGAGTATGACTGCATCGACCCGCTGGAGCTGCGGCCGACGCTCGAGACTAAAAAGGTGCCCGGACTGTACGGCGCAGGCCAGTTCTGCGGCTCGTCCGGCTATGAGGAGGCGGCCGCGCAGGGACTGGTTGCGGGCATCAATGCCGCCCTCAAAATCAAGGGGGAGGAGCCGCTTATACTCGACCGTGCGGACGGCTACATCGGTACGCTGATCGACGATCTGGTGACGCGCGGCACGAGCGAACCCTACCGCATGATGACCTCACGCTCGGAATACCGTCTGCTTCTGCGGCAGGATAACGCAGATGAACGTCTGGTGCCGATCGGTGTTCGAGTTGGCTTAAATTCGCCGGAACGCGGCGAAAAGGTGCGTAAAAAGTACGAAGCAGTGCAGGCAGAGATCGACCGCACAGCCTCGGTCGGCGTGGCGCCGAGCGATAAATTGAACGGCTTTCTTGCGGGTAAAAATTCCACACCGCTCAAGGCGGGCTGCAAGCTGATCGACCTGCTGCGCCGCCCGGAACTCAGCTATGCGGACCTTGCAATGTTCGATCCTGAGCGTCCGGAGCTGCCCGCTGTTATCCGTGAGCAGGTGGAAATCCGCGTCAAATACGCGGGTTATATCGAGCGCCAGATGCGCGATGTGGAGCAGTACCGCAAGCTGCAGAGCCGCCCGCTGCCGCTCGATCTGGACTACAACGAGGTGGACTCGCTGCGACTGGAGGCACGTCAGAAGCTGAACGCCGTCAAGCCACTGAATTTCGGTCAGGCAGCCCGTATTTCGGGCGTTTCACCGGCGGATATCACGGCACTGATGATCTACATCGAGACCCATAAAAAGGAGGAAAAGGCATGACAGAACGCGAGCTTTTGACCGCCGGTCTGCGCGAGCTGGGCGTCGCAGAGTGTCCGTCTGCAGCGGACAACTTACTGCGCTATTCCGAGATTCTGCGCGAAAAAAACAAGGTTATGAATCTGACTGCCATTACCGATCCGACCGAAATCGTGACCCGGCATTTCCTCGATTGCGCGGCACTTGCACCGTATATGCCGCAGGATGGACGCGTGCTCGATGTGGGAACGGGAGCCGGTTTTCCGGGCATGCCGCTGGCGATTCTGTGCCCGCAGACCGAGTTTGTGCTGCTCGATGCACTGCGCAAGCGCATTGATTTTCTAAATGAAGTCATCGCCGAACTGGGCCTGACCAACGTTACGGCGGTGCATGCCCGTGCGGAGGATTACGCTAGAGACAACCGCGGCATGTTTGATCTTGCGGTGTCGCGTGCGGTAGCCGATCTGCGCGTGTTGAGTGAACTGGCGCTGCCAATGGTCAAGGTCGGGGGTGCGTTCCTCGCCATGAAGGCCGAGGACTGCACAGAGGAAGTTGAAACAGCGGCAAACGCCCGCACGGTTCTCGGTGCGCCGGATGCTGAAGTGCTGCACTACACTGTGCCGTTCGATGAGGTTTCCCGCGCCATCGTGCGCCTGCAGAAAACGCAGGAAACACCGGAAAAGTATCCGCGCCGCTTCAAGAAAATACAGACTTCGCCGCTGTAAATCAGGCGAGAAATATACGGAAAGTACCCCTCTGTACGGAAAATTACAGAGGGTATTTTTTGTCCGAAAATAGGGGAAAATATAGATATCAGGTAGAATTTGTCATGTTTTCGTCGAATTTTGCAGATTGTGCGGTCGATTTCACTTGTCAATATGTAATTATATGGTAATCTATTACCAAGGGCGACATTTCTGCTGGTGGTGCGGCAGAGATAAGCGCGAATGAAATGAACGAATAAGACGAATTGGAGAGTGGTTGACCATGATGTCTGTATTAACACTGGTTTCCGGCAAAGAGGATCGCACGTTGCGGCGTATTCGCGTGAGTGAGATTGCACGCAATCCCAATCAGCCGAGGAAATACTTTGATCCGGAGGCAATCGCGCAGCTGGCAGAGAGTATCCGGCAGTATGGCGTACTCAATCCGCTGACCGTACGGCGTGCTCCCGGAGGCGGTTATGAGCTTGTGGCAGGGGAGAGAAGGCTGCGCGCGGCGCGTGTTGCGGGGCTTAACGATGTACCGTGTCTGCTGATTGCGGCGGATAACGAGGATTCCTCGGCGATTGCGCTCGTGGAGAACCTGCAAAGGCGTGATCTGGATTTTTTCGAGGAAGCCTATGGCTTCAAGCGTCTGATTGATCAGTACGGACTGACGCAGGAGGAAGCCGCGCGCAAAGTGGGGAAAACACAGTCTGCGGTGGCGAATAAGCTGCGTCTGTTGCGGCTTTCTCCGCAAAATATGGAATTGATTCGCAGTGCGAACCTTACAGAGCGGCACGCGCGCTGTCTGCTGCGTCTGCATGATGACGAGGAACGGATGAACGCCACACACTATATTATCGAGAACGAATTAAACGTCAGCCGATCGGAGGAGTATATCGAGAACCTGCTGGAGCAGAAAAAGCATCCGGAGTTGACCGAGCCGCCGCATAAGGATAATGTTGTGCGGCTTATTAAGGATGTGCGTTTTTTCCTGAATACGCTCAATCGGGCGGTCGGCGTGATGGTGGATGCCGGAATCGGTGCAACCGTAGACCGGCAGGAAAACGAGGATGGAATTACGCTGACAATCAATATTCCGCACGCAAAAAGCTGATGTTTCACGTGAAACACTTTTGTTCCACAGAAGGGCGGATTTTGTTTCACGTGAAACATAGGATAGTTGCTTGCGAAGCAAACGGAATCTGCGCTGACGTCGCGCGGGCGCACAAGAGGGTAGACACCAAGGTTTGCCCGTAGGCCACTAAACCTTTTTTCCGCGCCGTGCGCGGATTAAATGAGTACCACCCTCTTGTGAATTACCCCTTTCCCTTTAGGAAGCACGGCGAAAATCGGAGAGCGGCGACTGCTGCGAAAAAGGGGAACGGCAGTTGGATTACTCTTGTATGACTTTCGTAGACTATTCGCAGTTCACAGATAAACTACTGCTACACATGTCGGCTATTCTACGCAGGCGCGACATGACAGTGTCGCGCGAGCTTTTTGCGAGCTGTTACGGACAGCACTTCTGGGTAAAGTTGGAGAAAATCGGAAAGCGTGTAGAAGTATATATATAAGGTAAGAGAGCCGAACGGCTCTCTTTTGTTTCACGTGAAACAAAAGTCAATGGATTTACCAGTTGTATCCTGTAAAACGGCAAAATACTTGATGTTTCACGTGAAACAGCTGTAAAAATACTGCGATTGCTTTGCAATTAAAAGGGCAATGTGATATAATGAAATCCGTAGAAAAAACCATGGACGAGAGGAAATGACTATGGGGAAGATTATCGCGTTTGCCAATCAAAAGGGCGGCGTGGGAAAAACTACAACCGCCATCAACCTCGCGGCAGCGTTGTCGGAGCGCGAAAAGCGCGTTCTGCTATGTGATTTCGATCCGCAGGGCAATGCAACCTCCGGTTTTGGCGTGGATCCGCGCTCACTGGAAACCTCGATTTACGATTTGATTGTAGCCGATCAGCCGGATGTCAAGAGCGCAATCGTATCGACCAAGTGGGTTGATCTGCTGGGCGCGAACGTCAATCTGGCGGGTGCTGAGTTGGATTTGATTGGAATGTCCGACCGCGAGTACCGTCTGAAAAACGTACTCGATCAGGTGAAGGACGATTACGACTATGTATTTATCGACTGTCCGCCGTCACTCGGTCTGCTGACGCTCAACTGCCTGTGTGCAGCCGACAGCTTTCTGGTGCCGCTGCAGTGCGAGTATTACGCGCTCGAAGGTCTGAGTCAGTTGATGACGACCGTGCGCATGGTAAAGAAGGCGCTCAACCGCAAGCTGGTGATGGAAGGCGTGCTGCTGACCATGTTTGACGGACGCACCAATCTGTCGATTCAGGTGGTTGAGGAAGTGAAAAAGCACTTCCCGGGCGAGGTATTTTCGGCTGTTGTGCCGCGCAACGTGCGTCTGAGTGAGGCGCCGAGCCACGGCAAGCCCATAACGGCATACGACAGAATGTGCCGAGGCGCAGAGGCTTATCTGGCTCTCGCGGACGAGATTCTGAAGAAAAATGACCGAAAGGGGAGAAGCTGATGGCAGGCGCAAAAATGGGTCTGGGCGGCGGCTTGTCCAACCTTTTCGGCAGTGATACCAGCGATTTAATGGAAGAAAGTCTGGATAACGGCACAAAAAACCTGCCTTTGGCAAAAATCGAGCCGAATCCCGATCAGCCGAGGAAGGTCTTTGATCAGGCATCTCTGGACGAGCTGGCAGAGAGCATTCGCCTGCACGGCGTCATCACACCAATCACGGTGCGCAAGGGTGAGAAGGACGGCTACTACCAGATCATTGCAGGTGAGCGCCGCTGGCGTGCAGCACGTCAGGCAGGTTTGGAAGACATTCCTGCGATGGTGCTTGAGGCTGAAGAAGACGAGGTCATGGAGCTGGCACTGATCGAAAATCTGCAGCGGCAGGACCTGAACCCGATCGAAGAAGCCGAAGGCTATGAGCGTCTGATGAAGCAGTTCGGACTGACGCAGGAGCAGGTTGCCAAGCGCGTGGTCAAGTCCCGTTCGGCGGTAGCGAACGCACTGCGTCTGCTGGCTTTGCCGACCGAGGTGCGGACGATGGTCAGCGAAGGCGAAATCTCCGGCGGTCACGCGCGGGCAGTCCTTGCAGTAAACGAAGCGGATAAGCGCGTAGAGGCAGCCAGACAGATGGTCGGCCTGTCGGTCCGTCAGTCGGAGGCGCTGGCCAAGCGCATGAACAAAAAGCCGGTCGAAAAGCCTGAGCAGTCGCCCGAGGTTTCCGTGGACTACATTGCCGAGCTGGAGAAGGAGCTGGAGGGCGCCCTCGGACGCAAGATCAGCATCCAGCAGGGCAAGCACAGCGGCCAGCTGACGCTGGAATATTACGGCGCAGAAGATTTGGAGCGGCTCAGTGAAGCACTCCGCAACCTGCGTGTATAAAGGAGGCAAGCAATGGACGAGCAGAATAAGCAGCCGGAACAGAACAAGCCGGAGAAAAAGCTCAGCCGCACCACGCTGACCTTTTATATCGTCGGACTGTTTTCTGTAGCGATTGCGCTGATCCTGATCAGCTATGTGGCACAGTCGCGTGCGGACAAGCAGGTCGAAAATCTGAGCTCACAGCTGACACAGCAGCAGACCGTGGCACAGGGCGCAACCCAGAAAGTGGAAGATTTGCAGAAGCAGTATGACATACAGAACACTGCACTGGATAAGGTCCGCAAGACGCTGGACAGCGAGCAGGCGGCAACCGATGTAGTCGGTGCGACCGAGCAGCGTATGGAGGAGCGTGAGGTGTATCAGTACCTTGCGCAGATCGGCGTTTCTCTGGCGGCAAAGCAGACCGCAGATGCCCGCAAGACCTGCGACGAAATGCTGACGAAATACAGCGAGGAGCGTTTGCTGGGCAGCGGCGAGGATGGCTTTGATGAGAACATCAGCAAACTGTTCCAGTCGGTCAAAGCTGCACTGGAGCAGGCTGAGCAAGCGCAGGATGCAGAGCCGAACGACACGGAAGAATAACACGTATATAATGTAAAAGGAGATATAGACACAATGCTGGATATCAAATTTGTCCGCACCAATCCGGATGCGGTAAAGGAAAACATCAAGAAGAAGTTCCAGGACGAGAAGATCCCGATGGTTGACGAGGTCATCGAGTTTGACGCGAAGTACCGTGCAGCCAAGACCCGCTGTGACGAGCTGCGTGCACAGCGCAACAAGAAGTCCAAGGAGATCGGTGGTCTGATGGCCAAGGGTCAGAAGGAAGAGGCTGAGAAGATCAAGGCCGAGGTAAAGGCTATGGCCGACGAGATGACCAAGCTCGAGGAGGACGAAAAGACCTTCGCTGAGGAAGTCAAGAACCGTATGATGGTCATCCCGAATATCATTGACCCGTCCGTTCCGATCGGCAAGGACGATTCCGAGAACGTTGAGATTGAGAAGTTTGGCGATCCGGTCGTTCCGGATTTCGAGGTTCCGTATCACGTTGATATTATGGAGTCTTTCGACGGCATCGACCTCGATGCTGCACGCCGCACCTCCGGCAACGGCTTCTACTACCTGAAGGGTGATATTGCCCGTCTGCATTCCTCCATCCTGTCCTACGCACGCGACTTCATGATTGACCGCGGCTTCACCTACTATATTCCGCCGTTCATGATCCACGGTGATGTCGTTAAGGGCGTTATGTCCTTTAAGGAAATGGAAAACATGATGTACAAGATCGAGGGCGAGGACCTGTACCTGATCGGTACCTCCGAGCACTCCATGATCGGCAAGTTCATCGACACCATTAACGATGAAGAGACCCTTCCGCAGACCCTGACCAGCTACTCTCCGTGCTTCCGTAAGGAAGTCGGCGCACACGGCATCGAGGAGCGCGGCGTATACCGTATTCACCAGTTCGAGAAGCAGGAAATGGTTGTTGTCTGCAAGCCGGAAGAGAGCAAGATGTGGTATGACAAACTGTGGCAGAACACGGTTGACTTCTTCCGCTCGATGGATATTCCGGTTCGCACGCTCGAGTGCTGCTCCGGCGACCTGGCTGACCTGAAGGTTAAGTCCTGCGACGTAGAGGCATGGGCTCCGCGCCAGAAGAAGTACTTCGAGGTAGGCTCCTGCTCCAACCTTGGCGACGCACAGGCTCGCCGTCTGGGCATCCGTGTCCGCAGCAAGGAGAATCCGAAGGAGCTGTATTTCGCACACACGCTGAACAACACCGTTGTTGCACCTCCGCGTATGCTGATCGCATTCCTCGAGAACAACCTGCGTGAGGACGGTTCGGTTGCAATCCCGAAGCCGCTGCAGCCGTATATGGGCGGCATGACTGAGATCCGCAGAAAGTAATTTACCTTACTATAGAAAAAAGGAGAGATTCCAATGCAGGTTGGTATTAAGGGCGAGAAGAAGTTTACCGTAACCAAAGATCAGCTGGCATGCAATGTCGGCAGCGGTCTGGTATCCGTGTTTGCAACCCCGATGATGATCGCAGCCATCGAGAACACTGCTGCAGGCAGTGTAGCCGGTGAGCTGGAAGAGGGCAAGACCACGGTCGGCACGCTGGTAAACGTAAGCCACGTTGCCGCTACGCCGGAGGGCATGGAAGTCCGCATCGAGACCGAGCTGACCGAGATCGCGCCGAACGGCAAGATGCTTACCTTCAAGGTTGCCGCATACGATGAGGCAGGTCTGATCGGTGAGGGCACGCACCAGCGCGCCATCGTAGCCAAGGAGCGCTTTGAGCAAAAGGCACAGAGCAAGCTGTCCAAGTAAAAATCGGCAAAAGAAAAACGCTGTGGAGAGATTCCACAGCGTTTTTTTGCTGGTGCGGGTAACAGGACTTGAACCTGCACGTCGAGGACACCAGAACCTAAATCTGGCGCGTCTGCCAATTCCGCCATACCCGCGGGTGAGATTAGTATACCCTTTTTGCGGGTATTTGTCAATCTTGATGATGGTGCTCATCGAGAGTGGGGCGCTTGCGAAGCGAGCGGAAGCTGCGCTGACGCCGCGCGGGCGCACAAGAGGGTAGACACCTGCGGTTTCCACCCTCTTGAGAATCACCCCTTTCCCTTGGATAGCCTGGCGCAGACCAGAGACCGGCGACCGCTGCGAAATAAGGGGAACGGCAGTCGGGGTACCGTTGAGTGGCTTTCTCCGCCTTTTCGCAGTTCACAGATAACATACTGCTACACATATGGGCAACTCACCTTGTGCCGCTCCTGCGTAAAGCAGCCGGTCTGTGTAGCAGCAAAGTATCTGGCACTGCGTAGAGGTAAAGAAATGGGAGCACACTGTGCTCCCCCTACGGAAGAAAAAAACCTCTGCCGTTCCCTATTTTCGAAGCGGTCGCCGGTCTCCGGTCTGCGCCAGACTAAGAAATAAAGGGAAACGGGAGTTAAGAGGGTAGAAACCGTAGGTATCTACCCTCTTGCCTCTGCTGCGGGTGCGGTGCATCCTGCATGAGCAAACTCCTACGCAAAAACTAAGGATTCCCCCTTGCAATCTGCGCTATTTCATGATATATTGTTAGTTAGTAGAAGCTAACCTTAGTAGGAGCTAACCGGCTCGGGTACAAAAGGAGCATTACACCCATGTTGAAAATTACTCTCGGCGTTGACGGCATGATGTGCGGCATGTGTGAAAGCCATGTCAACGACGCAGTTCGCAAGGCATTTCCCGTGAAGAAGGTCACTTCCTCTCACGGCAAGGGGCAGACGGTTATCCTCACCGAGCAGGACCTCGATGAGCAGGCTGTCCGCGATGCGGTAAACGCTACCGGCTACACCGTTACGTCCTTCTCCAAGGAGCCATATGAGAAAAAGGGACTGTTCTCCTTTCTGCATAAATGAACAGAGTAAGGCCGCCTTGCAGCGGCTTTACTTTTCAACACAGGTTAGCAAAATCTAACCTGATAAACCGATATATACCAACGGAGGAAATTACAGTGCTGGAAACTCTGCTCAAACCGAATACCGGCGCATCGCTGTCCGGCTGCGTACGCTGGACCCAGCCGATGGATGGCGTGCGCGTGTGCGATTTTGACTGCGCGCTGACTGTGCCGCCGGCCTTGCCTGCAGAGCCATCCGAGGTGCCGTGCGAGGTGCCGTGCGAGGTGCTGTTCTGCCGGCAGGGCGGTCTGCGGCTGACCATGACCGATGGGCGTCAAGTGTTCCTGCAGGAGCACGAGGTACTGCTGCTGCTCGGCGCAAGTGTGCAGAGCCTTTCGGTCGCGGACGGATTGTTTGGCGGTGAGCTGGTGCTCATCGAGCAGAGCGCAGCGGCACCGTGCCGTCTGACGGTCAACGCAGCACGAATCAAAGCCCGCGTCACTTCGCATTTGGGCTGCGTAGTGCTGCGCAGCGCGGTGTGGATTGATAATCTGGCTGCGGCACTGCAGTCCGTTCCGGAGCGGGACAGAGCCGCCTACAGTGCAATCAAAGCCATTGAGCTGCTGTACCTTATCAGCACAGACAGTCCGCTGCTGACGATGCCGCCGGAATCCGTCTCCCGCGATCACTATCTGACCGATACGGTGCGGCAGGTGCAGGAGTATATGGTATCGCACCTGTCCGACCCGCTCACGATCGACCAGTTATCCGCACGGTTCCGCATTTCGCCGACCGCCCTGAAGGATATATTTCGGCAGACCTACGGTCGGCCGATCCACCAGTATCTGCTCGAAAAGCGAGTGCAGCATGCTGCCGAACTGCTGCATCGGAGTCCGCTCTCCATCGTGGATATTGCGGCGGCGGTCGGCTATAACAGCGCCAGTCAGTTCGGCGTGGCATTCAAGCGCCGCTATCAGCTGACGCCCTCACAGTACCGCCGACAATCCCGAAAAAGTTAGCAAAATGCAACTATTTTGATAATAAAACTAAAGATTAGCGGCAACAAACTGCAAAAATGTCCGATTCCGTGCGTTTCATGTCTAAAGCTGTGCGACAAGCGAGAAAATTTGTGATATGATAATCGCAAACAAAAAACACACCATGTTTGGAGGTGTACTGTATGAAGCAGCATCGTTTTTGGGCATGGGCCGCGCTGTTCTGCATGGTAATGACGATGATTACCGGCTGTAAGCGCAAGTGAGATTGATAGGAGGAACATATTATGAAGAAGATTTACAAGGACATCGCCGTATTTGTTGGCGGCACTCTGTTCGGTTCCGCAGGTATCAAGCTGCTGAGCAGCAAGGACGCTAAGAACGTATATACCCATGCTGCCGCAGCAGTTCTTCGCATGAAGGATACCGTTATGAACACCGTTGACTGCGTTAAGGAGAACGCCGGCGACATCCTCGCTTCTGCAGAGGAGATCAACGAGAAGCGCGCTGCTGAGGCAGAGGCTGCTGCTGTTGAGGATGCAGACATTGAGGTTGAGCTGACCGATGAGGATCCGACAGCTGCTCCGGTTGAGGCATAAGAACCTGTCGCCAAACCACGGTTTGGCCGACAGGAGGAACGTGCTGTAAGCCGTTCCAAAGTCGTCCGAAAGTTCCCGTTCGGAAACTTTCTCCCTCTTAGGGAATAAAAACCAAGGCACATGTCCACGGTTTTTATGGATTGCACAGCAATCCTGTTTCATGCGCGCTGCGGCGCGCAGGACGAATATCAAAGAGGGGCAGAGCCCCTCTTTTCCTATCTACCGGAAGTAAGCTGGAGGTAATTTTACTATGAAAGCATTCATTGAACACGAAAGCCGTGGACGGCTTCGCGTGCGCATGAAGCAGTACCGCATGACGCTGGAGCAGGCTGATCTGCTGGAGGCGTATCTGCAGAATCAGCCGGGTGTACTTAACGCAACCGTGCACGAGCGCACCTGCTGTGCTGTCATCCGCTACATCGGTGACCGCGAGAATATCATCCGCGCGATCGCTCAGTTTAACTATACTGCACCGTCTGTTACGGCGCTGACGCCGACCCACAGCGGCCGTGCGCTCAACCGTGAGTATCAGGAAAAACTGGTCGGCAAGGTTATTACGAAGTTTGCCTGCACGCTGTTCCTGCCAGCGCCGCTGCAGATTGCACGCACGATCTGGCTGTCGCTGCCGTTCCTCGGCCGCGGCCTCAAGCGCCTGATTCACAGAGAGCTGAAGGTTGAGCTGCTCGATGCGCTGTCCATCGGTGTTTCGATGGTACGCCGGGACTTCTCCACGGCAGGTTCGGTTATGTTCCTGCTGGATATTGGCGAGCTGCTCGAGGAGTGGACGCATAAAAAGTCGGTTGACGATCTGGCACGCTGCATGTCGCTCAACGTAAAACGAGTATGGCTCAAGACCGATGACGCAGAGGTGCTTGTACCGCTGTCCAACATCGCTGCCGGTGATCGTATTCTGGTTCGCATGGGCAACGTTATCCCGTTGGACGGTGAGGTTGTTGAAGGCGAAGTCATGGTTAATCAGGCGTCGCTTACCGGAGAATCCATGCCGGTTGCAAAGCGTCCGGGTACGCAGGTTTACGCCGGCACGGTCATCGAGGAAGGCGACTGCGTGATCGAGGTCACACAGTCTTCCGGCGAGAGTCGCTACGACAAGATCGTTTCCATGATCGAGCAGTCCGAGCAGCTGAAGAGTGCTGCGGAGAGCCATGCCGCCAATTTGGCGGACAAGCTGGTGCCGTATACGCTGATCGGCAGTGCGCTCAGCTACGCACTGACCCGCAATGTCACCCGTGCACTGTCCGTGCTGATGGTTGACTTCTCCTGTGCGCTCAAGCTGGCTATGCCGCTGGCGGTCCTGTCCGCCATGCGTGAGGCAAGCATGTATCATATCACGGTCAAGGGCGGCAAGTTCCTCGAGGCTGTCGCGCAAGCAGATACCATTGTATTTGACAAGACCGGCACACTGACGCATGCCTGCCCGGTTGTTGCCAGGGTTATCCCGTTCGGCGGTCGCTCCGAAGACGACATGCTGCGCGTTGCAGCCTGCCTGGAGGAGCACTTCCCGCACTCCATGGCGAACGCCGTTGTCCGCGCTGCGCGTGAGCGCAATCTGGCGCACGAGGAAATGCACTCGCAGGTTGAGTATATCGTAGCGCACGGCATTTCCAGCATGGTTGAAAACAAGAAGGTCGTTATCGGCAGTGCACACTTTATCTTCGAGGATGAGAAGTGCACGGTTCCGGCCGGTGAGCAGGAGAAGTACGATGCACTTCCGGTTGAGTTTTCTCATCTGTATCTGGCGATCGGCGGTGAACTGGCGGCTGTTATCTGCATCGCGGACCCGCTCCGTCCGGAAGCATGCGATGTGATGAAGGCACTGCGTGCCCTTGGCATTCAGCGCACGGTTATGCTGACCGGCGACAGTGAGCGCACGGCGGCGGCTATCGCGGCTGAGGTCGGCGTGGACGATTACCGCGCTGAGGTGCTGCCTGAGGACAAGGCGAACTTCGTCGAGCAGGAACGCGCGGCAGGCCATACCGTTATCATGCTCGGGGACGGCATCAACGATTCTCCGGCGCTGTCGGCGGCTAACGTTGGCGTAGCCATCAGCGACGGCGCAGCCATCGCCCGTGAGATTGCGGACATCACCATCGCAGCCGAGAATCTGTTTGAGCTGGTTGCTCTGCGCCGTATCGCACAGGGTCTGATGAGCCGCATCAACTCCAATTACCGCTTCGTAATCGGCTTTAACGGTTCGCTGATCGGTCTGGGCGTTGCCGGCGTACTGGCTCCCGCAACCTCTGCGATGATGCACAACCTGTCTACGCTGGGCATCAGCCTGCGCAGTATGACCAACCTGATTGATTCCTCCGAGACGACCCGTCTGCTGGAGAGCAAGTAATTTTAATAGAGTTAAGAGTGGAGAGTGAAGCGCTTTCCACTCTTTCTTTTTGCGATTCAGGTATAACAAAACCCCGTCTTTGACGGGGGATTGTCGCTATATGGTTTGAAGATAATTCGACAAACTGAAATTTATGGCTTTAACTTTCTCCAAATAACCAACTTTAGGATAATGCATACGACCGCCACAACAGCCACCAAAGCACCATCCAACAGTAATTCTGTGTACCACGGCGCAGATTGCATAGCATATAAATTTGGATAGGTTTTAAAGTGCCAAAACTTATAAATTCCGAACCCAATAAAAACTCCTATGCATGAACCGATAACGATGTTAAAAAAATAATTCAGCTTTCTCAGCATGGCGGTGCACCCCTTTCCCAATTCTGATTGATCATTGTTATACGATAGAAGGCAGTGTCAGATACGCCGCCGGATTTTCAAACGTAAACAGCGGGCGCTGTTCGCCGCTGGCGTTGATCAGCGTGAGGGACAGCGTGCGCAGGTCATTCGTCGGCAGCGGCACAAGCTGTGTCCACTCGGTGCGGATAAACCGGTCCGGATCGGTCTCAGTCAGCGTGTAAGTTCCGTTATGGTATGCAAGGAACAGGGGCTGTCCCAGAGCAGGCTGCATTTCCAGAGAAATGGCAGCATTCCGGTCTCGATGGATTGCAAAAAAGCGCGTCAGCAGCGCATACGGCGGCTTGAGTTTGTTCTGTCCGGTCAGGCGCAGTGTACCGCAGTCGCGCCAGCGCGGCACAGAACAGATATGCCGGGCATCCCACTCGGTCACCGGATCAAAAATGTGCTGCCCAATGTCGGAATCGGCCATAAACCATTCGGTGTAGGGGAGACCATAGGCGTTTTCGCCGTCTGCGGAAAACAAAACCGAATAGGTGAATTCGTCGGTCTGTCCGCACGGCTGCAGGTGATACTCTGTGCCGTCAAATGTCAGAGAACCGGTTTCACCGTCCGGTGTGCGCAAGGTGAGCGTGCAGGGTTCGTCCGCTTCGGCAAGCTCATACAGTACAGAATCATCTATGACCTCACGGTCAGAAGAGATCGTCAGCGTGCCGAAATCAGCCGCCATAGCGGGATAAGCACATAGAACCAGCGCCAAAACGGCAGATAACAGGCGTTTTTTCATATAATCGCCTCCTTGGATGCTGCTTTATCTGCAATTACTTTCTTTTTCGCTTTCTAATTCCTTATTTTCCTATCTGATAATTTCTTTGTTTGATCAAACTGGAAGTTGTATCATCACTTATCTTTATCTTTTTTTGAAAAAATAAGACTGCCAGATATGCCAAAAGATATACCCAGACATATTCCGATTCCAATTCCAGCCATGCTGTTTAATGAGTTTATGAAAACAACGCTCCAAAGTATTGTTGCGATTATTCCGATAGTGACTCCTATAATTACCTTTTTGATTTTCATTAGTTTTATCCTTTAATTCCCGATTTTACTTTGTGACTATGACTTTTCCTTCCGAATCCCAAAGAGGTGTAATACTGGCTCCAAATCCGGAGTTCCAACAAAGGTAATTAACCCCAGTCTTCTTATTTTTCTTCAAATGCCGCATATACCATCATACATTCATCACAGTAATATCCATCCGTCTTCAATCTAAGACTGATGGTATTTTTCTTTACTAATTTTCCTTTATACTTCTCTGGATACCAAGTTAGCATTGTAAGCGATTGAGTTAAACTCCCTACATCCTTTGCCTCAATAACACCCTTTTTTAATTCATTTCCACATACTGGGCACTTCATTCTAACACCTCCCACAAATCCCGATTTATCATTCTACTGTGACTTCACTATACCATGAATACCCCTGAAACACAATCACCCATTGACACCACCGATATTCCGATAGATAATATAGGCAATAGGAAAACTTTACGCAAGAAGGGAAGTGCTTCAACGAATGAAACGCAGCTACGAGATGGACCTGTGCAGCGGTCCGCTGCTGAGCAAAATCCTGCTGTTTTCGCTGCCGCTGATTCTTTCGGGTGTGCTGCAGCTGCTGTTCAACGCGACCGACATTGTCGTAGTCGGCAAATTTGCGGGCAGCAATGCGATGGCAGCAGTCGGCTCGACCACCTCGCTGTTCAACCTGCTGGTCAACTCATTCATCGGTATTTCGGTCGGCGCGAACGTGCTTGTCGCGCGGCATTACGGCGAGCGGGATTACGACGGTGTGCAGCAGACCATCCAGACGGCGCTGCTCACCGGCTTGATCGGCGGCGCGATACTGATCGTGCTCGGCGTTGTGCTCGCACGTCCCATGCTGACGCTGATGGCCACACCGGACGAGGTTATCGACCAGGCCGTGCTGTATATGCAGGTGTACTTCATCGGTATGCCGGCAACCATGATCTACAACTTCGGTGCAGCCGTGCTGCGTGCCGTGGGCGATACCCGGCGTCCGCTGTACTTCCTGATGGCGGCAGGCGTGATGAACGTCCTCGGCGACCTGCTGTTTGTGTGCCTGCTCGGCATGGGCGTTGCCGGAACTGCGATCGCCACCGTGCTCAGCCAGTGTGTCTCTGCGGCGCTGACCGTGCTGTGCCTTGTAAAATCGGACGGCATGTGCCATCTCGACCTGCGCCGTCTGCACTTCCACATGGATAAGTTCCTGAGAATCATGCAGGTCGGTCTGCCTGCCGGTATGCAGAGCGTTATCTTCAATATCTCGAACGTACTCATTCAGTCCTCGGTCAACAGCTTCGGCGCAGTAACGGTTGCGGGCAACACGGCAGCCGCCAACATTGAGGGGTTTGTGTACATTTCGATGAACGCGCTCTATCAGACCTCCATCAGCTTCACCGGCCAGAATCTTGGTGCAAAGAATTATCACCGCATCGACCAGACACTCGTGCGCTGCATGTGCATCGTCACACTGATCGGTCTGGTGCTCGGCAACGGCGCACATCTGCTCGGCAATCATCTGCTGCACATCTACTCGGATGATCTGGAGGTCATCTCGTTCGGTATGCAGCGCCTGTCGGTCATCAGCGTCACCTACTGCCTGTGCGGCATGATGGATGTGCTCGCGGGCACAATACGCGGTCTGGGCTATTCCATGCTGCCAATGATCGTCTCGCTGATTGGCGCATGTGTGTTCCGTATCATCTGGATTTTTACGGTCTTTCGCGTGCAGCATACGCTGTTCATCCTGTATGCGTCCTACCCGATCTCGTGGATACTGACCATCTTGGCGCACTTTGTGTGCTACCTGATCGTGCGGAAAAAGGTTTTCCGACCGCAGGAGACATGAGAGCGCGTTTTTCTCCGGAAAACAGTTGTAATTGACGGTTAAATATAGTATAATACTCGTGCAATGCGGGAATTTCCCGCGCAATAAGTAAATAAGCGAACAGTCGGTGCCGCTGTATGTTTTTGAACAGGACAGCGGGTAAAAGGGAAGCAGGTGCAAATCCTGCACGATCTCGTCACTGTAAGCGGGGAATGGACTGCCATTTACGTCACTGATATTGCAGTATCGGGAAGGCGGCAGTTCTAAGGCAACATCGCATGATGAAAGCTGCGGCGCTTTGCGGAAACTTTGTGTCCTGACTTCGTTGTGATTTCACGGTAATACATCAAATATTACCGCAAAACCACGCCTCGTCAGTACGCGAGAATTTACTCGCAAATCGCTCTTATGCAATTATGCGGTATTGTCTTAAGAGCCGCAAGTCAGGAAACCTGCCGGTCTGTTGGTACGGGAAGCTGCTTCCGGGTCACGAGTTATTGATTGTACTGATACCGCATGATTTTTGATTCAGGCAGTCCCTTTCATCATATATTGATGGGGGACTGTGTGTTTTCCGTACCCTTTTTCTTTCAAAGTGTGCGCTTTCGCTTTGCAGGCAAAATGAAGGAGGAAAACCATGAGCAAAGTAAGCAAACTGAAGAAGCTCGGCATTATGCTGATCGTTTCCGGCATGCTGATGTCCATGCTGACCGCTTGCGGCGGCAGCAAGACCGCAGCTGCGGATGACACGAAGGACAATAACACCACTGCACAGACTGATGCACAGGATCAGACCGATCCGGACGAAAACTATGAAACGGGTGACGCTTCCTTGGACGATCCGCTGAATCAGGATGAAATTGGCGATACCGAGCTGCTCGTAGTCAGCTTCGGCACCAGCTATAACGACAGCCGCCGTGAGACCATCGGCGCCATCGAGAAGGCGATGCAGAAGGCGTTCCCGGATTACGCGGTACGCCGCGGCTTCACCAGCCAGATCATCATCGACCATGTAAACAAGCGTGACGGCGAGAAGATCGACAACGTAACCGAGGCACTGGACCGCGCCGTAGACAACAAGGTAAAGACCCTGGTTGTTCAGCCGACCCATCTGATGAACGGTCTGGAGTATAACGACCTCAAGGATGAGCTGGCAGGCTATTCGGATTCCTTCGAGAAGATCGTGCTCGGTGATCCGCTGCTGACCTCTGATGATGACTTCCAGAAGGTTATGAATGCCATCGTAGACGCAACCAAGGAGTACGACGACGGCGAGACCGCAATCTGCTTCATGGGTCACGGCACCGAGGCAGAGTCCAATCAGGTTTACACCAAGATGCAGGAGACCCTCAAGGCCGCAGGCCACGACAACTACTTTGTCGGCACTGTTGAGGCAACTCCGTCCCTCGATGACGTAATCGCAGCCGTTAAGGCAGGCGGCTATAAGAAGGTTGTTCTGCGTCCGCTGATGATCGTTGCAGGCGACCACGCCAATAACGATATGGCAGGTGACGAGGACGGCTCCTGGAAGACCGAGTTTGAGAAGGCCGGCTTCGAGGTAACCACCGTAGTTGAGGGCCTTGGCTCTGTGCAGGCAATCCAGGATCTGTTTGTTGCACACGCACAGGCAGCGATTGATTCCCTGAAGTAAATCAAGTAAACAGCAGGGTCCGGACCGTGGAATGCGGACGGGCCCTGTTTTTGTGGAAATTTTGATTTGTTTAATCGGTTTGATAAGTGAACTTGGCGCTTGAGAAGCGAACGGAACTCGCCTACGCGGCGGAGCGCATAAGAGGGTAGACAACCTGCGGTTTTCCACCCTCTTATGAATCTTCCCTTTTCCCTTAGAAAGCACGGCGGCAATCAGAGAGCTGAGGCTATAAAGGAACGGCAGTCGGGTTACCACAGCGTTTATTGCGCAAAATATGCGCAGTTCACAGACAGCGTACTGCTACACATATCGGAAAGCCTACGCAGAGGGCGGCACGGCTATGCCGCCCAAAGGATTACGCCTGCGATAACGGTGTGGCACGCACTGTCTGACGCAGAAGAGACCCTTGTCAGCGTGTAAAGGTAGGCAGACTGCCGTGGTGCCTATCCTTTTGGATCTCCCAGCCAAAGGTTGGCTCCTGTTCCTGCTACTTTAGCAACTAGATAAATCAAAATCCCGTTTATATCGCAAAACAAAGGAGAAGCCACAATGAAGAACAAAAAAGCACTGTTAAGCGCCGTATTTGCGGCATTCATGCTCCTGTCCGCCTGCGGCGGCAGCACCCAGAAGGACACCTCCGCGCAGGACAGCAGCACCACCTCTCAGGTCGCTTCTGCGTCCGATATGACCGATGTCGAGGACGTTGTTGAGGACGGCATGACGCCGATCACCGGCGACAAAGTGAAGGACGGCACCTACGATGTAACCGTCGATTCCAGCTCCAACATGTTCAATGTTACCGCATGCGAGCTGACCGTCAAGAACGGCGAAATGACCGCTAAGATGCACATGGGCGGTACCGGTTATCTGTACGTCTACATGGGCACCGGCGAGGAGGCTGCCGCTGCCGAGGAGGCCGATTACATTCCGTTCACCGAGGAAGCCGACGGCACACACAGCTTTACCGTTCCGGTTAAGGCGCTCGATGAGGGAATTGACTGCGCAGCCTTCAGCAAGAAGAAGGAGAAGTGGTACGACCGTACCCTGGTGTTCCGCGCGGACTCTTTGCCGGCAGACGCACTGGCAGACGGCGTAATGACCACCGCTGAGAGCCTGTCTCTCGCAGACGGCACCTACACCGCTGACGTAACGCTTTCCGGCGGCTCCGGCCGTGCAAGCGTGGAATCTCCCGCAGCGCTGACCGTTTCGGGCGGCAAGGTGACGGCTAAGATCATCTGGAGCAGCAAAAACTACGATTACATGAAGGTGAACGACGAAAAGTACGATGCTGTGATCGAAAATGAGCACTCCACGTTTGAAATTCCGGTTGCGGGCTTTGACTGGGCGATGCCGGTCGTAGCCGACACTACCGCAATGAGTGAGCCGCACGAGATCGAGTACACGCTGCGTTTTGACTCTGCGTCCATCGCTCCGGCAGCAAAATGAGAAGAATTACAGCATGGTGTCTGAGTGCGGCACTGCTGCTCGGCGGTCTGTCCGGCTGCGGAACTGCCCGGCAATCGACCGCACAGACGCAGGCGGCGGTCTCGTGGAGCGACATGCAGCCGACCGACAGCGTGGATTTGGAGTATGCCGAGTGTTTTTCGGTCGATCACTATGACGGTGGCTATTCGCTCATTACCGTGAAGGACGACGCACGTTATCTGGTCGTTCCGGAAAACGCGTCCGTGCCGGACGGTCTGGACGCAGATATCGTGGTGCTGCAGCAGCCGCTGGACAGCATTTATCTGGTCTCCTCGAGTGTCATGGATCAGTTCGTTGCACTGGATGCGCTGGACAGTATTGCACTGTCTGGCACCAGGCAGGACGGCTGGTACATCGACGAAGCCAAGCAGGCGATGGCGGACGGCAAGATCACCTATGCGGGCAAGTACAGTGCGCCGGATTACGAGACCATCTACTCCGCTGACTGCAATCTTGCTATTGAGAATACCATGATCTACCATACGCCCGAGGTCAAGGAGCAGCTCGAAAAGCTGGGTATTCCGGTGTTTGTCGAGCGTTCCAGCTACGAGCCGCACGCACTCGGCCGCATGGAGTGGATCAAGGTGTACGGTACGCTGCTCGGCTGCGAGGACAAGGCGGAAAAGCTGTTTGCGGATAAGGTGGACGGCATTGTGGATATCCTGCAGAAGCCGGCAGCCGGTAAGACGGTTTCGTTCTTTTACATCACGTCGAACGGTGCGGCAAATGTTCGCAAATCCACGGATTATATCGCGGAAATGATCAGTCTGGCAGGAGGAAAATACATTTTTGACGATCTGACAGACGATACGGCAAAGTCCACCGTCAACATGCAGATGGAGAGTTTTTACGCCGGAGCCAAGGACGCGGATGTGATGATCTACAACGCCACCATCGACAGTGAGCTGCAGACGCTTGACCAGCTGCTGGAAAAAAGCCCGCTGCTTGCGGACTTCAAGGCCGTGAAAACCGGCAATGTGTGGTGTACGGAGAAGAACCTGTACCAGTCCACAATGGAGCTGGATGAGCTGATCCGCGACTTCCATACCGTCATTGCAGACGGCGATCCGTCCACCCTGAAATACTTACACAAACTGTCCTGAAAGGAGAGGATTTCCCATGAAACCGCAGCCTAAAATGCGTTATGCGGGCGCGTTTGCCGTGCTTCTGGCACTGCTGGCCGTGCTGTTCGTGTGGAATGTCAACTCGGGCAGCCTGCACCTGTCCGTCCGAGAGGTCGCGCAGATTCTGCTGACGCACAGCGGCGACAATGCGGTCATCGTGTGGGAGATTCGCCTGCCGCGTATCTTCGCGGCCATCCTGCTCGGCGGTGCGCTGTCTGTCTCCGGCTTTCTGCTGCAGACCTTTTTCGCCAACCCGATCGCGGGACCGTTCGTGCTGGGCATTTCCTCGGGGGCTAAGCTGACGGTCGCGCTGACGATGATAGGCGCGCTGTCCTGCGGGCGCGTGCTCGGCTCTGCCGTCATGATAACAGCCGCCTTTGCGGGAGCCATGCTCTCGATGGGCTTTGTGCTGCTCATCGCGCAGCGCGTGCGGCAGATGCCGCTGCTGGTTGTGAGCGGCGTGATGATTGGCTATATCTGCTCGGCGGTGACGGATTTCGTCATTACCTTTGCTGAGGATTCCAATATTGTCAACCTGCATAACTGGTCGATGGGCAGCTTTTCGGGCATTTCCTGGGACAATATCCGCGTGATGACGCCGGTGGTGCTGGTGTCGCTCGTGTGCGTGTTCCTGCTGTCCAAGCCGATCGGTGCGTACCAGCTCGGAGAGGGGTATGCCCGCAGTATGGGCGTCAATATCACCGCATTCCGCGTGGTGCTGATCCTGCTGTCGAGCGTGCTCTCGGCGTGTGTAGCGGCGTTTGCCGGACCGATCTCGTTCGTCGGCATCGCGGTTCCGCATCTTGCGAAAAGCCTGTTTGGCACGGCAAAGCCGATCCTGATGATACCGGCGTGCTTTCTCGGCGGTGCAGGATTCTGCCTGTTATGCGATCTCATCGCGCGGACGGTGTTTGCACCAACGGAGCTGAGTATCAGCACCGTAACAGCCCTGTTTGGTGCACCGGTCGTCATTTATATTATGGTGCATCGGAAGTCCTCCAGAGGGTGAGTCTGCGTCCTCACGCAGAGGGAGTGGGAGCCAACCCTTGGCTTGGGGACCAAAAGGATAGACACCAAGGTTTCTATCCTCTTGGAACTCCAGTTTCCTATTGTTAGATAGTCTGGCGCATACCAGAGACCGGCGACCGCTTCGAAAAGGGGGAACGGCAGACGATTTTTCCTATCGTAGGGGAGCACAGTGTGCTCCCATGTCGAAACCTATACGCAGTGCCAGATTCCTTGCTGCTACACAGGCAGTTTAGTCTCCGCAGGCGCGACATACCTGTGTCGCACCTAGCGTAGAGTAGCCCGCATGTGTAGCAGTATGTTATCTGTGAACTGCGAAAAGGCGGAGAAAGACACGCAAAAGTAACCCGACTGTTGTTCCTTTGCGAGTCTCAGCTATGCAAATTTTGCCGTGCTATCCCAAAAGGAAACGGGATTCATAAGGGTGGAAACCTTGGTGTCCACCCTTATGCCCCTCGCCGTGGGCACGGCGCCCCTGCCGGGTAGGCAAGATTCTCTTGCTTTGTAAGCAATCATGTTAAAGAAGAAGGTACAAAATGTCCCATCCTTTCGTCGAAACAAAAGAAATGACCGTCGGCTACCGCGGTGTGCCGCTCATCCGCGATATCGCCCTGCGTGTTCACCGCGGTGAGATTTTAACGCTCATCGGTCCGAACGGCTCGGGTAAATCGACCATCCTCAAAAGCCTCATCCGTCAGCTGGCGCTCATCGGCGGTACGGTATATCTGGATGGCAAATCGCTGCAGACTCTACCTGAACGTGACCTTGCGCGCACGATGTCCGTGCTGCTCACCGAGCATGTGCGGCCGGAGCTGATGACCTGCTGGGATGTGGCGGCTGCAGGCCGCTATCCGTACACCGGACGGCTTGGTCTGCTCAGCGACGAGGACCGCGCCAAGGTGGACGAGGCGCTTGCGCTTGTCGGCGCGGATGAACTTGCCGACCGCGATTTTTCCTGCATCAGCGATGGACAGCGGCAGCGTGTGCTGCTGGCCCGCGCCATCTGCCAGGAGCCGGAGGTCATTGTGCTCGATGAGCCTACCTCCTTCCTCGACATTCGCTACAAGCTGGAACTGCTGACCGTGCTCAAGCAGCTGGTGCGCGAAAAGCAGGTGGCGGTCATTCTCTCGCTGCATGAGATTGATCTGGCGCAGAAGCTGTCCGATCGGCTCATCTGCGTTCACAACGGCAGAATTGAGCGCTGCGGTACGCCGGAGCAGGTATTCACCGGCGATTACATCCGCACCCTGTATGACCTCGGGCGCGGCACTTATAACGAGCAGTTCGGCAGTCTGGAGCTCGAGCGGGTGACAGGCGAGCCGCGCGTGTTCGTTATCGGCGGCGGCGGAAGCGGAACGGCACTGTACCGCAGACTGCAGCGGCGCGGCATTCCGTTCGCGGCAGGCGTTCTGCCGGAGAACGATGTAGAGCTGCCGACGGCTCGTGCTCTGGCGGTCGAGACCGTCACCGAGCGGGCGTATCAGCCGATCGGTGAGGACGCTTACGCGCGTGCACAGGCGCTTGTACGGCAGTGCGGAAACGCGGTCTGCTGTCTGGATTTGTTCGGTCCGGTCAACGAAAAAAACCGCGTGCTGCGCGACTGGGCACAGCAGGAGGGGCTGCTGCGGAGCGAATCGGAATTGGGAAATATTACATGATGATCGCCTGAAATGTTGCTCAAAACGCAATGTTGTGGTAAAATAGCCAATAATGCCAATGGTGACAGGGAAGGTTCCGCCCGGTCACCGGTGAGAGCAACCACTTTGTCACAGGAAAGTGATAACATGGCAAGAAAGCAACAAAAACGACATAACAGAGGCAGCGATCGGCGGAAAACCGCCCATGCACATCGCAGTACGCGGCATATGCAGCCGGTAAGAACGCAGAAAACGGTCAGACGCCGTCTGCCCGAGGCGGAAGTGCGTCGCAGACAGCGGGCACGCCGTCGGCAGTTTGCGCTGCTCGGACTGGCAGTCCTGCTCATTGTGCTTATTTTCGCCTTCCGGCATTTGATCAGCACACCGCAGCAGAGCGGCGCGGACGGTGATACCGGCAATTCCGGCACGAGCGCGACCGAGGAGGTCAAGCAGGTAGCCAAGGCAGTGAATGTCTATCAGTCGGTTATGTATTATCAGCCGGTGGTGCAGAAATATGCCGAGCAGAACGGCATTCCGGAGTACACGGATGTACTGCTGGCCATCATGCAGGTGGAGAGCGGCGGCAAGCTGACCGACATCATGCAGTCCTCCGGCAGCGCCGGACTGCCGAACGATTCACTCGAGGAGGAGAGCTCGATCCGGCAGGGCTGCACCTATTTTGCACACCTGCTGAGCAAGGGCAAATCGCTGGACTGTGATCTGGACTGCATCATTCAGGCGTATAATTACGGCAGTGGTTTCCTCGATTACGCGGCCAAGTTCAACGGTGTGTACAGCACCGAGCTGGCTGAGAAATTCGCGGAGAAGCAGTCCGGCGGCAATACCATCCAGTATGATAACCCGATGGCAGTTCAGGAAAACGGCGGCTGGCGGTATGCCTACGGCAATATGTTCTATGCCCGTCTGGTTAAGCAGTATTTGATCGAGTGATCGTATTTTACGCTCTGTTTGGACAAAACTACTTGACAAACCGCCTGTAAAAAGCTATACTTATCCCACAGCTTAGAGTATTTAAACCGCAGGAAAAGGAGGAAATCACCGTGCGTGCAGTTCGAATGGAAATGTGCATGATGTGTGGTTCTGCTCGTTTTTCTGCGAAGCAGCCGTAAGGCTGAAACGCATAGGCGGGCCGCTTTTCATGCGGCTGATACAGAAAACGGGCGGAAAGCAGAAACCTGCTTTCCGCTTTTCTTTTGAAAATGTAAGGAGGAATGAATGTGGCACAGGATGTGATCGTCCGGATTCAGGGTCTGAACAAGACCTTTCGCGGCAGAGCCGGAACGGTAGTTGCGCTGAACGGTATCGACCTTGATATCTATCGCGGCGAGATTTTCGGCATTATCGGTCTTTCGGGCGCAGGCAAGTCCACACTGGTACGCTGTATCAACTTTTTGGAGAAGCCCACCGAGGGCACGGTAACGGTGGACGGACAGGAGCTTGGAAAGCTGAGCAAAAAGCAGCTTTTGGAGGCCCGCCGGTCGATGGGTATGATCTTCCAGCAGTTCAACCTGCTGCAGCAGAGAACCGCACTGCAGAATATCTGTTTTCCGCTCGAGATTGCGGGAACGAGCAAAGCCGATGCGGAAAAACGGGCGCGTGAGCTGCTCGAGATCGTCGGTCTGTCAGACCGTGCGGATAACTATCCGAGCCAGCTGTCCGGCGGTCAGCAGCAGCGTGTGGCGATTGCACGAGCACTTGCGACCAACCCGAAAATCCTGCTGTGCGACGAGGCGACAAGTGCACTCGACCCGACGACAACGCGGTCGATCCTCGCACTGCTCAAGGAGATCAACAAGACGCTCGGCATCACCATCATCGTTATCACGCATGAGATGGCGGTCATCGAGGAAATCTGCCAGAGAGTTGCGATCATTGATTCCAGCCGTATTGCCGAGGTCGGCACGGTGGACGAGGTGTTCACCCGACCGAAATCCGCAATGGCCAAGCAGCTTATCTATCCGGACGGCAAACGCAATTCTCTTGCGACCGGCAAGCGGTACTGCCGTATTGTATTCGACGGCAATTCGTCGTTCGAGCCGGTGGTATCCAACATGGTGCTCGAGTGCAAGGCGCCGGTCAATATTATGTTCGCGGACACCAAGAACATCGATGGCAAGGCTTACGGTCAGATGATCCTGCAGCTTCCCGAGGACGAACGCGCGGCAAAACGCGCACTGGCGTACCTCGAAACCCAGAACGTACACGCAGAGGAGGTAGCCGATTATGCTTCCGTTTAATGTTTGGGCGCAGAGCCTTTGGGAAACCCTGTATATGGTCATTGTTTCGACCGTTATCTCGTATGCGATCGGTTTGCCGCTCGGTCTGACGCTGGTTGTTACCGATAAGGGCGGTATCCGTCCGATGCCGCTCGTCAACACGGTTCTGGGCGTGGTTGTCAATATCCTGCGCTCTATCCCGTTCCTGATTCTTGCCGTTATGATTACGCCGATTACGCGCGCGATCGTCGGCAAGGCCATCGGCACCACTGCGATGATCGTTCCGCTGACCTTTGCGGCAGCACCGTATGTAGCCCGCATGGTCGAGTCCTCCATCAAGGAGGTGCCGTTCGGTGTGATCGAAGCCGCACAGTCCATGGGTGCAAGTCCGTGGCAGATCGTGTGGAAGGTGCTCGTGCCGGAGGCAAAGCCGTCCCTGATGGTCGGCGGCGCGATTTCGGTCGTTACCATCCTCGGCTATTCCGCAATGGCAGGCTTTATCGGCGGCGGCGGTCTGGGTACCGTAGCCGTAAACTACGGCTATAACCGCTATAATTTCCCGATCATGCTGGTAGCGGTTATCATTATCGTTATCGTTGTTCAGATTTTCCAGGAGGTCGGCATGCGTCTTGCACACCATCTGGATAAGAGAAATAGATAATCGTTTTTTATTCTCAATTTTATTTTGTTATCATTAAAAATGATATATATCAGAAAAGGAGCGAATTCCCATGAAGAAGACAATCGCAGCAATCCTGGCAGGCGCCCTGTGCCTGACCGCCCTGACCGCTTGCGGCGGCAGCAAGACCGACAGCTCTGCAGCTGACAGCAGCAGCGCAGCAGCAGGCGACGACAAGACGATCACCGTTGGCGCTACCCCGACTCCGCACGCAGAGATCCTGAATGCGGCAAAGGACGCACTCAAGGCTGAGGGCTACACCCTGAATGTTGTTGAGTTCACCGACTATGTGCAGCCGAACACCGCACTGGTTGACGGTGATCTGGATGCAAACTACTTCCAGCACACTCCGTACCTGAACAACTTCAACAAGGAGAACGGCACGGATCTGGCTGCTGCATTCGATATGCACTACGAGCCGTTCGGCATTTACGCCGGTAAGACCGCTTCCATCGAGGAGCTGAAGGACGGCGCCTCCATTGCCATCCCGAACGACGGCTCCAACGAGACCCGCGCACTGCTTCTGCTGCAGGATGCCGGTCTGATCAAGCTGAAGGACGGCATTGACCCGACCTCCGACGCTACCAAGCTGGATATCACCGAGAACCCGAAGAACCTGGACATCCAGGAGATCGCTGCTGAGCAGCTGCCGCGTTCTCTGGCAGACGTTGACCTTGCTGTTATCAACGGCAACTATGCACTGCAGGCAGACCTGAACGCCGCTGAGGACTCCCTCATCACCGAGAACCCGGACTACGCTAAGGTCTATGTAAACGTAGTTGCTTGCCGTTCCGGTGAGGAGAACAGCGACAAGATTCAGGCGCTGAAGAAGGCGCTGCAGAGCGACGACGTTAAGAAGTACGTTGACGAGACCTATAAGGGTGCAGTCGTAACCGTATTCTAACTTCGATCACGACCACGCTCGTGATCGAGGAGGACATGCCGAGCAATAGCTCGGACATGTCTGGGGCGGGATTCTGCGCGTCCGCTTTGCGGGCACACAGAATCCCTTACTTGTATAAAATCCCACGCACATGTCGCGGGATTTTATGAAAAGAGGCGGCATAGACCGCCTTTTTCTATTATATGCGCGCTTACGCGCTGTCCGCTGCGGCGGAGCCAATGGCTCGGATTTCTGGACGACATCCTGCCATGCGGGTGCGGCTTGCAAGCAAGCCGGAATAAAAAGAAAACCGAGGCACATGCCTCGGTTTTTGTTTTGCCTGTTACTGTACATTCAGCGTAAACGCCGGATTTTCGGCGGCCGCGTCCGCCAGCACGCGGAGCACCAGCTCGCCGTAATTGCCGAGATGCGCGACCAGCATCTCCGGGTGCCGCAGCGTGAGCCGCGCCGCCGGATAGGCGGTCAGCAGGTCGTACAGCGCGTCCAGATTGCGGCCGTAGTCGGAAGGAAAGCCGCACACCTTGGTCAGCACATTGTGCAGCTGCTCGCGCGTGTACAGCGTTTCCGCGTCCAAAAGCAGTTCTTTCATTCTCATTCCCCCAAAATTGAATTATTGTAAAAGCTATTCTGTGATTTCCTCAAAACTCTCGTAATGGTCAGCGGTGTAGTAGATTCGGCCGTCGTCCGCGTAGACCAGCCGTTCCGCGCCGCGCTTGTCGGCTCCGCGGGTGTTGAGGTCGCACTCGTGATAGCTGCCGTCCGGCAGGGTGCCTTCGTAGTTGCCGAACCGGTCGCCGCCGATCGAGCAGCCGGGTGCATACGGCTCGAGCGAGCCGCCCTGCCAGCCGAGTGCCTGCGCCTGCTTTTTCGTGATGTAGTTGGAGGGTAAGTGTCCGTATTCGGTCAGATAGGCGGAAACCTCGTCCTTGCTGTCGTACTGCCCATCCTCGGTGACGGAAACAGCGGAAGAGCTGTCCGAGGTGATGATGGCGGTCGGTCCGTCCTCACCGCCGATGATGCCGATTTGACCGGCACAGGCGGTCAGCGTGCCGAATGCCAGCAGCAGGGACAGCCATAAAGCGGTTAATTTTTTCATATTCTGTTACTCCTTCGCCGTAGGATAGAACAGCACGAACAGATCGTGGTACAGATTGCGTCCGTCACCGCTCTTGATGGCGCGCAGCTTGCCGTTGACGAACACATAGCCGTCCGTATTCACGCCGATCGAGTTGCCGTTCTGGAAGGTTACGGTCAGGCGGTTGGCAGTCAGCTTGTTCTGGCTGGGCTTGATAAAGTGCGGATAGGCGGTGTAGGTTTGCTCGCTGAGCAGCTGTATGATAGCGGTTTTCTGGTTGTCATCGGTTTGCGGTACCTCCACGTCATTCTCGGTGAGGGTGATGGTGGATTGCGGTCCGGTTTCCGCGATGTCGGAAAAGTCCTGGCTGTAAACGTGGGTATAGATCAAACGTCCGGTGGCGAACAGCAGCAGAAGCAGTAGCGTGCCGCAGATGGCCAACACGAGCGAAACGGTTTTTCGCATGGGAAATTAACTCCTTTGGGTTTATATAAAACAGGTTTTTGATTGTGAACGGTAGTTTTTTTGCCTGAAATCAAGCGGAGAGCTGCGCTCTGCGGAGCGCGGGAGTTCGCCGCGCCCCGCGGCGGGGGGAGTGCGCTGACGCCGCGCGGGCGCACAAGAGGGTAGACACCTGCGGTTTCCACCCTCTTGAGAATCACCCCTTTCCCTTGGATAGTCTGGCGCAGATTGCCGACATGTGACCGCTGCGAAAAGGGGAACGGCAGAGGATTTCTTCTACCGTGTTTTTTTTAACCTATTCGCAGTGCCAGATACTGTTCTGCTACACAGGCGGTTTACTCTGAGCAGGCGCAACATAACAGTGTTGCGCAACTCGTTAGTCTGGAGTTTACGGACAGCACCTGCGAATGTAGGCGTTTGGTACAATTTATCTTCGTAGGTGCTGGGCGTTACAACGTGCCTACGGGTTGCGCGACACGGGTATGTCGCGCCTGCGTTGACTCTCCGACCTGTGTAGCAGTACGTTATCTGTGAACTGCGAACATTTCACGAAACAAACGCAGTGGTAACCCGACTGTCGTTCTCATGTTTCGGAGCGGTCGCCGCTCTCCGATTTTCGCCAGACTATCTAACAAGGGAAAGGTAGGAGTTCAAAGAGGAAGGAAAACCGCAGGTTGTCCTTCCTTTTTGCCCCCGCGGCGGGTGCCGCGACGTTCCCGCCGCAACGGCGGCGAATCCCCTGCTGAGGTTCAGTGGAAAACACTCCGCCCGGATAGGGCGAACCCGCCTGCGGCAGTTCGCATACCCCGCTCAGCCGGTGCAGAAAAATCCGTGCCGAATTGATCAATCAAACTCATCTAATTAAAGCATATCCTAAAAAAACAGCACTGTCAACGCAATAAAAATTACAAAATGTAAACAATTTGTATATGTCAGCGCACTTTGCGGGAATTTGTGCAATAAGGATTGACAACCATCTTCTACTATTGTAGAATATAAGCAATAAAAGGTGTTTTACATTTGTAGAATAAAAGGAGGGTTAGACTATGCGAAACGACAAGCGATTGCCCGATGCGGAGCTGGAGGTCATGCAGACCATCTGGTCTCTGGGCACACAGATCACGGCGGCCGAGGTGCAGCAGCACGCGGATAAGGACTGGAAAATGACCAGCGTGCTCACGTTCCTGTCCCGCTTGTGCGACAAGGGATTTCTTTCCTGCACGAAGGAGGGACGGCAAAACCTGTACACGCCGCTCGTCAGCGAGAAGGACTACCGTCAGCGTGAGAGCGTCGGCTTTCTGCGCCGGTTGTGCGGCGGCTCGGTGAAGAATCTGGTCGCGAGCCTGTCGGATGCGGGCGCGCTGACCGAGCAGGACATCGACGAGCTGCGCGCGTTCCTCGACAGGCAGACGCACTAAGGAGGGGATCTTATGCTGCAATTCTCGGAAAAACTGCTCAACAACCTGATGCAGATCGGCCTGACCGTATCGCTGGCGGCGCTCGTGCCGCTCATTCTGCGGCGGCTGATGAAAAAGCGTTATCCGGCCCGTATGGTATGTGTGGTGTGGGCGATTCTCGCGCTGCGGCTGCTCATTCCGGTGCAGTTGACACTGCCGCAGGCGCCGGTGCAGGTCATGCCGCGCACCAGCTATGTGGTGCAGAGCGACCAGACGGCGTTCCGGCAGGCCGGACTTCCTGTTACGCAAACGCCAGCCCGATGGGTGACGGGTACGCAGGCGGAAACGCTCAGCGCGGCAGATACCGGCACGGTCAAGACCGTGGATATTACCGACATTCTGCTGACGCTGTGGCTGGCAGGCGTGGTTGCCTGCGTACTCTGGCAGGGGATTGGCTATTACCGGCTGATACGCAGCCTGAAAGGTAAGTCCCGTTCGGTCGAACGCGCGGATCTGCACACGATTTTGCAGGAGCAGTGCGCCGACCTGGTTATTGACCGGGAAATCCCGCTGCGGGTATCCTCGGCGGCGGACTGCCCGATGCTGGCCGGATTTATCCATCCGACGCTGTATTTGCCGGATGAGCGCATTTCCCGGACGGATGCGGCGTTCATTTTCCGCCACGAGCTGACGCATTACAAGCACGGCGATCTGTGGCTCAAGCTGCTGCTTCTGGCGGCACGCTGCCTGCACTGGTTCAATCCGCTGGTGCATCTGATCGCGCAATTCGCGCAGGAGGATATTGAGGTGGCGTGCGACGACGCGGTTGTTCGCGGACACGACGGCGCGTACCGCAGAGCCTATGGCGAGACCATCCTGCGGTCGGCTATTGCGCAGGCGCAAAAGAGAAAGGCTTTGGTATCCTGCTTCGGTGATGACAAAAAGACGCTCATGCGTCGGTTTGAGGGACTGTTTGACAAGTCGGTCAAAAAACGCGGTGTCGCGCTCGTTGTGATGATCGCGCTGCTGGTCGGCTCGCTTAGCTGCACGATCGCGGTCGGTGATAACGATAAGGGTCTAACGAAAGAGCTGCGTATACAGCTGGCACAAAAACAGGCGAATGAGGCGGAAAATCTCGGTTATACGGTCAAACTGGACGGGAAAGACACCTATTTGATCACGGATAGAGAGTTCAGCGATAATCCGGGCGAAACCATTCCCGGACGTGTGGTACAAAAGCTGACCTTTGCAAAACAGGATGGAGAGTGGGCCGTATCGAACAGCGAAATTGTGCCGGAAAACGGCCGCGTGACTTCTCTGGATGAATTTAAGCTGTTGTATGAGAATGACCTCGGTCTGCCGGATTTTCTCTCGGGCAGCAATCAGTGGAAGCTTGCAGACGGCTATGATATCAGCGACCCGGTAAATGCGGCAGAAGCACTGCTTCGACTTTCTCCGGCGGCAAGTCAGGTTGAGGGCAGCGATGAAGAATCCGCACCGTACAACGACATTCGCAAGGTGACGTTCACGTTTAAGGATAACAGCAAGGTTGTTGTCACCATGATAAACCAGTTCGGTCAGGGCTGGCTGCCGCAGGACTGGACGGACGGCAGCGGCGTTCGTTCCCGCACGGCGGCGGATCTCGCGCAGCAGTACGCACGCGGCGTGTTGCACAAGAGCGCACAGTATATCTTCCCGATTTTGACGCCGGACGGTCAGAAAGACCTTATCACGCAGCAGATGGCTATGACCGGCGGCGAGCAGTGGACGTGGAAATACGGTCCGTCCTCGCCGTCTGCAACGGATTTCGTGCTTGTACCCACCGATGACGAGCAGGACTACACGGTCGTATTCCGATACACGAGCAGCGCACCGGACGATGTCCGCTCGGCGTACACCGTGCAGACCATCCGCGAGAACAAAAACAGCTCGGTGATCGGTTATATCCGCGAACTCAGTACGGACGGCATGACGCAGAGCGAATTGTTCCGAACGTACTATGCGACCGGTCTGTCGTGGCCGACCGTGCCGCAGTACATCGACAGCATGGATACGCAGATGATAAGAGGCTACACCGATCCGGCACAGGCGGCCATGCAGTATTTCGGCATGGCGCTGCACGGCGACTCCTATTTGATGCTTTTGCAGGACACCGAAGTCATCCGGCAGGCCGTCGGCGGCTGGAGCAACAGCGATGATAATACGGAAACTGCCGTTGTACAGCTGATATTTGGCGATTCCAGTGCGCCGGTCAAGGTGCAGATGGAGAAGACTGCCGCGGGTTACTGGCAGCCGGTCGGCGTGGTGGAGGACATCACCGCTAAGAGCGGGGAGCAGGAGCTCGGCATCGGCGCGAACGCAAGAGGTGCGCTGATAACTGGCAAACTGCCGCCTGAGCTGGCAGTCGGTGATACCATCAAATTTACGTTTGCGAATGAGCCGTCCGGCGGCGTACAGCTCACCAACCGGCTGATCAATTCGGACGGCACCATGCAGGATGCGCTGACAGATGAGCAGACAGCACTCACCAAAACCGGTGACGGCTGGACGTACACCGTGCCGGAGAGCATGAGCAAGTCGCTCACCTCCATGGCGGTGGAGCCGTATCTGCACGCACTGGTGCTGGAATACACCGATGCCCGTCACATTCAGCACAAGGCGGCGGCGCTGTACGCCATGCAGAACGGGGAGGCGACCACCGTCGTACACGGTGACGAAACCCTGAACTCGGTGGCATACCGCAATGATGTGCTGGGCTATACGCTCGAGCTGCCGCTTTCGTTCCGTAATATGGTCGGCGGCAGCCAGTATGAGGACGGCAGTGTGCATTTCAATATGCTGGATGAGGCAGACAGCAGCTCGGCGCATGACATCTGCATTATGACGCTCGAAGCCCAGCCGACTGCCGCACTCAAGCAGAGTTACGGCGAAAACTGGACGGAAAACTATGCGATGCCGGTCAAGCAGCTTGCCGAGCAGGACGGCCTGACGTATTTCCTCATTTATGCCTCCGATGTGCAGTATGACCCGTCCAACGCGGAGCAGGCTGCCAGGTACAAGGAGCTCTACACGGCGGCACAGGACATCACAGCGGACAATTTCACGCTCGACGACCTGACCGACAAGGATAATACCGCCCGCCGCAGACAGCTTCTTGAGGGCCTCGGCAGACACTATGCTGCCCGGCAGGGCCAGACCGTCCGCGTGTACGTTGATGAGAAAACCAACAGCTGTGAAGTGTTTTTCAGCCGCACCGACTGGGAAACCGGCTATAAGACTTACGCCGCTGACCGCGTGACGTTCAAGGACGTAACGACCGCCGAGCCGACATCGGTCGAGCACCTCGCGGATTCCGCACAGGGCCTGACCGCCGCGCAGTTCGACCTGCTGTACGGCACGCTTGACCTTCCGGTCTATGCCGATGATGAGCTGGCAAATCTGCAAAGAGTATTGCAGAAAGATCAGATACCGGAACAGGGAGCCGCATTTTTCCTTGGTTTAGGTGATATGTACGGTATATTTGACGGTGATTCTGTGAAGATTTACGGCGATAATAACGAATTTGCATCGCTGACCTATCAGTTTACCGACCCGAACACCGGTAAAGAAAACGGCAAATACATCAAGCTGACCATGCACAAGGCAACAGCCGACAGCAGTCTGCCCGCACTGTGGATGCCGTATAGCTACGAGTTGTTCACGGCTTAATCCAACGGTGCCGTGCACAATAACGTGCAAACGAGTTGCGCGACACTGTTATCCCCCAGGGGACCTTCTCTTGACCTTCGGGCAATTCACCTTGTGTCGCGCCTGCGTAGACTAAACCGTATGTGTAGCAGCAGAGTATCTGACACTGCGTAAAGGTAAAGAAATGGGCGGACACATTGGTCGCCCCTACGGAAGATAAACAATATGACCGTTTCTCTGGCGAGTCTCAGTTCTATGACAGGCAGACGCTAAGAGGAAGCGGGGAGATTCACAAGAGGGGTGGAAACCATAGGTGTCCATCCCTCTTGTGCCCCTCGCCGTGGGTACGGCGCCCCTGCCGGGCAGGCAAGTTAGGTTCGCTTCTCAAGCGACAACCTCAAGTGCAACAAAAATTGAAAACCCATGATTTTGTTCACACAACGAACAAACACCGGCGGTATACTTGCGGTATTATAAGAATGTAAGGTGGAATTATATTGTCTACTATTTTAATCGCAGACGATGAGGCGCGTATCCGTCGTCTGGTCAGCGACTTTCTCAAGCGGGACGGTCATACCATCGTCGAAGCCGCCGATGGAAAGGAAGCGCTGAATATTCTGGAGAACCGCCGTCCGGGACTGGATATGGCCATTCTGGACGTGATGATGCCGGGGATGGACGGCTTTGAAGTCCTGCGGGAGCTGCGCGAGCAGGAGCACGGAGAAACCCACCTGCCGGTTATGCTGCTCACCGCCCGTGCCGAGGACGCGGATCAGGTGCGTGGCCTGGAAGGCGGTGCGGACGATTACGTCACCAAGCCGTTTTCGCCGATCGTGCTGGCGGCCCGCGTGCGCACACTGCTCAAACGAGAAGGCCGCGCCGGTGCACCGCTCGAACAGCTTGGCAAGCTGTCGGTCAATGAGCTGCGCCGTGAGGTCATGGTGGAGAACAAGCCGATCGACCTGACCCCCAAGGAGTACGAGCTGCTCATCTACTTCAAAAATAACCGCGCGATTGCGCTGTCGCGCGAGAGCATCCTCAATGCTGTCTGGGGTTACGACTACTTCGGCGATCTGCGTACCGTGGATACACACGTCAAAAAGCTGCGCGCCAAGCTCGGGGAGTGCGGCACCATGATCGAAACCGTGCGCGGCTACGGTTACCGCTTTGAGGTATGAAGCTGAAGCATCGGTCAATCCGGTTTAAGTTTTTTGCCGCGATCAGCATTATCGCGCTGGTGTTTATCGGTATTCTGGTGCTGCTCAACGTGTTTTTCTATCAGGATTACTATATGATGACACGCCGAAGCGAGCTGCGCGATGCCTACGGCAGCATCTGCACCAGCTACGCGAGTGATTCCTCAGATGTTGCCGCGCTGCTGGACAGCTATGAGAGCCGCAGTGCCATTCGTCTGGCGGTGGTGACCGATAACGGCGATGTGATGACCTCGTCTGCCATGCAGGAGGGCGACGTAGGGTTTGATTTTGGACACATGGAGCAGAAGTTCCGCAGCTTTGCGGTGCTGGCGTCCGTGGTCCAGAATCGTGACTGGGTAGATTTGGGTAAAAACGAATACCGCTTTATGACGATCAGTCTGCGCGATAATGACCAGTATCTGTGCCTGATCGGTGTGCTGAATGCGGAACACGGTGAATATCTGATCGCATATATGCCCTATGCGTATATTGAACAGAATTCTTCGCTGAATCTGGTGTTTCTGCTGATTGCCGGCGGCTGTGCGCTGCTGATTTGTCTGGGGTGCGGCTATGTTATCTCGCGTCAGTTTACGCGTCCGCTTATTCAAATGGCGGGACTGGCCGACCGAATGAGTGAGCTGGATTTCTCTATGCAGTACACCGGCAAGGAGGACGGCGATGAGATTGACCAGCTGGGACAGTCGCTCAACCGTCTGTCTGCGTATTTGGAGCAGGCGATCGGTGAGCTGAAGGAGTCCAATGATCAGCTGGCGCAGGAGATCGAGGAGAAGGAGCGTATCGACAATATGCGGCAGGAGTTTATCGTCAACGTGTCGCATGAGCTGAAAACGCCGATCGCGCTCATTCAGGGCTATGCCGAGGGCCTGACGGCTGGCGTGGCCGATGACCCCGAGGACCGCAAGTTCTACTGCGACACCATCGCCGATGAGGCCGACCACATGAACAAGCTGGTCATGCAGCTGCTCAGTCTTTCACGGCTGGAGCTTGGTGCAGAGCAGACGTTCGACGAGGATATTGATCTGCATGCACTTTGTGCGGAAGCGGTGCGAAAAACCGCTGTTTTGTGTGAAAACCGAGGTTTGACCGTGGAATATGATAACACGCATATTACGGTCCGCACGGACGGTGATCTGCTCGATCAGGTGCTGATGAATTACCTGTCCAACGCCATCCGCTACACGCCCGAGGGCAAGCACATTGAGATTTCGGCCACAAGGACCGGCAACAGCGTGCGCCTGTCCGTTTTCAATGAAGGTGAAGGTCTGCCGGAGGAGGAGCTGCCGAAAATCTGGGAGAAATTCTACCGCACCGACCGCGCCCGCACCCGAGAGGCCGGCGGCACCGGCATCGGTCTGTCGCTTGTCCACGCCATCGCGGATACCCTGCACGGCGCCTGCGGCGCGGAGAACGTCGAAGGCGGTATCTGCTTCTGGTTTGAACTGCCGGATCTGCTGCCCGCAGAGGACAGCGAGATAAAAGACTGAATTTGTCGAATAGAAAATTGAAAATTATGCTTGACAACTGCGCTATCCTATGGTATAGTATATAAGCACTCTGAAAGAGAGTTGCGATAAAATCTATATCGCGGGGTAGAGCAGTTGGTAGCTCGTCGGGCTCATAACCCGGAGGCCGCAGGTTCAAGTCCTGTCCCCGCAACCATGTTTAACCGCTGATTTCGTGAGAAATCAGCGGTTTTTATTTACTTTTTACACGGTTTTGCATAATGAACAAGAAAGCATTTACGGCTTTTGTTCTTTGTTTGTTCTTTACCTCGTTCGGGCTGTTCTTCATTTCATTGCAGGGTATTCGGCACGCAGCAGGCGCGCCGGATTTATTTTTGCGCTGTGCCTGGGGGACAGAGTGTGCCCAGGCGGCACGGCTGCGCGTTCCTGGGTGAATACTGTGCTATGCGGTTTCCACTCGTGGAGTGGTCTATTTATGGTATCAATAGGGTATACCCTAACGATACGGAGAAAATAACACGAAAAGCGTTTCACACGGGTTATAAAAAGAATTACGAAACGTATCATAATTATGATACACCCTATTGACACTAACGTTCATATAGCGTATACTTAAAGCATGGAAAGAGCATATAAACCGCATACGCTTTAGAAAGGGCGCGCACTATGATTTTTGAATATGACCGCGTGAGCACAGACGAACAGAACCCAGAACGGCAGCATATCGCAATTGCGGAATATGCCGCAGCCAATAATATTAAAATTGACCGCACCTATGAGGATAAAGCGAGCGGGCGTAATTTTCAGCGTCCGCAGTACCAGGCAATGAAAGGCACGCTGCGCGCAGGCGATACGGTTATCATCAAAGAACTTGACCGCATGGGGCGCAATATGGAGCAGATCAAGCGGGAGTGGCAGGAGTTGCAGCAGATGGGCGTGAGTATCATAGTCACAGATACCCCGCTGCTGAATACGGCGAATAAAACCGACTTAGAGAAGCAACTTATTACCAACATCGTATTTGAACTGTTGGCATATATGGCAGAGAAAGAGCGCCAGAAGATACACGCCCGCCAGTCGGAGGGTATCGCCATTGCAAAGCAACAGGGCAAGTACAAGGGACGCAAGCCGATTGAACGCGCAGATTTCCCGCAGGTATACAAGGCATGGAAAGCGGGCGAAATAACGGCAGTTGCGGCTATGGAGCGGCTGCAATTAAGCAAGGCAACATTTTATAGAAAGGTCAAGGATCACGAAAGGGGTTTGACGGAATGAGCGAAAAAGACTTTTTGACAGTGCACGATATTGCACAAGAACTGGGCTTGACGGCGCGCACTGTGCGGCGGCTGTTCAGTATCGGCAAGCTGCAAGGCAAAAAAGTTGCCGGGAAATACATCATTACCCGCGAAGCACTCAAAGAGTTTATCAATGACCGATAAAACCCCTGCACCGATGGGTGCAGGGGTTTTCCCTTTGCAGGGCGTGTATATATGGAAAGGCATACCGCAGCCGTTAAAGGGCTTTATCCATTGTGGTATAGGCGTAAATATTGGTTTTGCGGTTGATTTTTAGAACCAATTCGCGCTTACACAGATTGCACCAGACAGGCAGGTTGTTGCACACGGTATCGTCCAACAGTTTCACCAGTTTTTTACCGCAATACGGGCAGAGTAGCCAGGGTTTCCCGTTTTTGAATGATATATTTTGCATGGTCTTATCCTCCTACACGGCGTAAATTGCCGCTGACAGTCGATTGATAGCCGCAGGCAGGGCAGGTTATGCCGATGTTCTTAAAAACGCTGTCTTGCGATACATAGAACAGTGGCGCATTACATACGGCGCAGGGGATTGCGGCGGTATCTGCGGTATGTATGACGCGCTTATGTGTTTTCTTTTTACTCATTATCGAACCTCTTTTCGACAGGGCTTGTCACGGTTTGGTGACAACCATTTCACTGTTTGGTGATATGGTGCAGCCGTTCAAACTGGTATCTATCAAGGCATATAGCTGCATTGCCTGGTAATAGCGAGCGCGCAGCCGTGCCGCCTGGGAACGGCATACCCGATGAACGCGCACCCGCTCGCACAGCAGGGGGTATAGAAGAATATTTCCATAGGGTAGAGCAGTTTTCTGCACCAGGGGGCAGCAGCACCCGCCCAGGCAAGCGGCAGCAGCGTGCAGCACTCGCCTAGGGCGCGGCGTTGGCAGCATATCCGGCTGCGCGTGCCCGCGGATACGGTCAAGCGGGTGTAAGGTGTTCAATTTGAACATCATACGGAGCGAGCCGCCGCGAACAGACATATACCTTTTTGCTTTTGGGCGTACCTTGTGCCCGGACGGTCAGCGCTTGGGCGATATGCGCCGCGCCTACGTCCTCTAAGCGCTTCATACGGCAGTTATCGCCATGTATCCAGAAGTCCGCAAACGCGGCTTGTACGGCGGCGTGCGGCGCGTCTGTGAGCAGATAGAACACAGGCGTGTCATAAGTGTGCAGGTCAAGTGCATAGACATAGCGCAGCGGCAGCGGCGGGGTATATTGCGAGAGCCGTTCCCGCAGCGGCGTAATAAACGCGGCGCGCCAGTGCCAGAATAATAAATTTGGGGTCAGCTTGAAGCGGTGCAGGTCGAGCGGGAGTGTATAAAAACGGCTGTCGGGTGCAAAGCAGGTCTGCACCTTGCGTTCAAGCCGCTTGCGCGCCTGGTAGGTGTTCCAGCGGCGTATACTCGCTTGATATTTCGGGCTGTTCGGATTCATTTTCATGTTTTCACCTCGTTTTTGCGACGCATAGGGAAAAATTTTCACACGGATGGAGGGCTGCGGTCAACGGTGCGCGGCGGCGAAACTTTTCACGGGTGGGGGTGGCACATAACGCGCACAGGTGCGGCGCAGGCTATGCAGGCGGCTGCGTGCGTCCGAGTGTTGCGCTGTTCCGGGTGCGTTTCCGGCTGAATAAGGGCGCGTTTTCAGCGGCTTTTCGGGTAGTTGCAGCGGTTTTCTGTGCCGTTGTGGCGGGACTGAAACGGCGGTGCGGCAGCGGGTCAACACGCGGGCGTGTGTGCCGGCATGAACCACACCCCCCTACACATTATTTCGCAGCTAAATTTCTGTTGGGTGTGCGGTCTGAGGGCGTACACCTCTGAGCGGCGAATGGGGGGAGTGCCCGCAGTCGAGTGCGCGCGCGTGCGGCGGTTGTTCTTCACGCTTACCAGAATACCCCGCTATCGCGGAGGTATCAAGGTGTGCAGCGGCTTTTCTACATCGCCTGTTCTAAAGTTATACATGGATACAAGCCTGAAAGGACAGCGTATTTAGTTGTGTAAGGTGCTGTTTAACGCTGCGCGTACGGTCGTATATCTGCGTCTATTTCGTACAGTGTAGGCGGGACGGGTAAACGCTTGCTTGTACGGCGCGGGCGCGTCTTGCGCGGCTGTGGCGGCAGTACGCGGTATTTAATATAGGAGAATGAACCGAACTCGTTTTGTCGTTCCTCCCGCTCGATTACAACGCAGCCTGCCGGAACGGTCAGTGTTTCGTTTGCGTCTGTCCAGGACGTTTCAACCGTGGGTTTAGTAAGGTTGCGCGAACCTGTCCATAACTGCGCGCCGTTGGGCTTGCCCGCTACGCTCTCTTTGGTGAGGTAGTGCGCCATTTGGCTATATTCGCGCTCTGCCAGGGGTTCAAAGTCTACTTGTTCACCCCATACCCACAAGCTGCGGATAACCTCATAATCGCCCGCTGCGGCGTTGATAATAAGATGATGGTGAAAGTGCTTATCACCGTGCAAACCCTCTGTTACATAGATGTATTTGAGCGTCAGTCCGCGCGCCTTGCGGTACTCGCGTAACTGCTTGATGAACTTGCGCAGCAGTTTCAAAGCGTGCTTGCGGGTCGGTGGTAAATCCTCTGGGCGGTATGTGAGCGTTACCATAAAGTCGGTAGGCACGAAGTTTGCAGCAAGCAGCATTTCAAGCCGTCTGTATGCAGCTTTGAGGTTCAGCGCCTTGCGTGCTGCGGTAGTTGCACGGGACTTTGCTGCGCGGATATGTTCGGGGTCACAGGGCGCGGGTGGCGTGCAGATGGTAGCCCACACAAGAGAACCCGCTCGAATGACTTTTTTTCTTTTCTTCATAATATTGCACCCTATAAAAGATATTGCGTTATATTTCGCTGTGCGGAGAATATGCGTATTTCCCCATATAGCAGCAATGTGCGGGATTTCTCCCGCACATCGTCTGTTTTGGTATGTAGTTGTCAGGCAATCGTGCTCAACTGCGGCACGGTTTCGGGCGTTTCGCCGTTCAGCCCTAATGCGGTCTGCACATCGTCTAACGCCTGCTGCGCCCGCGTGTTGCTCTGAATGATAAGCCCGCTTGCGGTTTCCATTTCGCTTATGAACTGTTTCCCGGTGCGTGCGTCCTTGCCGTCACCGTACCACAGCGGCTGAAATGTCTTGTTGATGGTCTTAGACAGGTATTCCACCTCTGCCAGGCGGGCAATACATTCACCAATGGCGCTATCCGCTTCAAAGATGGCGTTGTCGCGCGTGTCCTTTGCCTGGGCTGCGCCGTCCATAAAGCCGACTTTGTAGGCTTTCATAGCTTTGTCACGCAGAATTTGTGCAAACTGCGCGCAGAGGTCGGGCGCAGCAGCGCGCCAGGCGGCGGGCATTGCGTCAACCGTAAACCAGGCGTTTACCTGGGCTTCATGTGTAACAGAGGTTTTCACGGGGTAAATCATCCTTTCCGTTTGACAAGGGCGAGCGGGTGCGGTATACTATGTACAGACAAACCCGCTCGCGGGTGTATATGCGTTTGACCTTTTCAGTGCTCGGTAAAGTAGCTGAAAAGGTCTTTTTTTATTCTGCAATACGGCGAATTTTGCCATACTCGCGGGCAGGCTTTGCGGGTTCACCTAACTGGTATTCATCGCTTGCCAGGTAGGCAATCAGAATATCAAGGTTGATGAGCGTGTGCCGCCCTGCATGAACGCAGGGGATTGCGCCGGACTTTACCAACTTGCGTAACTGGTTCTGCGTCAGTGCGGTGTTGGGGTCTGCTGCGCTGATTTCTTCCAGGGCTTTTGCAATGGTGCGCATACGCGGCAGCGGGCGTTTTTCGGTGGTGGTGTTAGGGGTCATGGTAGTGTTTCCTCCTTATTCATCGTAGAAGATTTCTTGTACAGTCTTGCCGAAGTAGGCGGCAATGCGCTTTTTAATATTGTCGCGTGGCGTTCGTTCGCCGTGTTCGTACTTGATTAACGAAGAACGGCTAATATGCAACGCTTTGGCAAGCTCAACTTGCGTCATAGAGCCGCGCAATTCGGACAGGTTCATAATATCACTTCCTCATGTGTCGCAAATGGATACATTACAATTCTATAATACTTCATATTCGCGGTGTCGGCAATGGACACATACAACAAATTTACAGTGTCGATTTTGTACACTTTCTGTGTAACTATACATTGACATATGAGTTGAGCGCATATATACTTTAGAAAAGGGCGTGATATTATGTGCACATTTCACGACCGTTTGCGAGCCATACGGTTAGAAAGAGGTCTAACACAACAACAGCTTGCGGACGCTATCGGAGTAACTAAAAGCACGATGGCTAAATATGACCGCGGAGCGTTAGAGCCAAACTTAACAAATGTTTGCAGAATTGCAGACGCATTGAACGTATCTTTAGATTATCTTGTATACGGTAAAGAGCCAATAGAAACGGTTTTGCGTAGTCTTATAGATTTAATAGAAAATCGTGTTATAAGTAATAATAATGGACAGCTAAAGGTTGACAATCCAATCTTTAGCAAGTTTACTGAGCAAATATTTACGACTTTTTCGGAATTTGATAACACCGACAAAACAGATGATACTGCAATTTATCGCTACGATGAAGCTGTTGAAAAAATCATTAAAAATACGATGAATGAGGTCGAACAGACATATTATCCAATACGGCAGCAGATGAAAGAAATCAATGAAAAAGATGGAAAAGAGAGCCTGAACGGATATACAGGCAGACGTTTATAATACGCAAAAAGGTGTTCAATTTGAACACCTTATTAACTGTCAGCAGAACAGGAGGTGTGCAGCATGGCAACGGTCAAGCGGCGCGGTCAGTCGTACTCTATCCGCGTTTCGTGTGGTTATGATGTGAACGGCAAGCAGATTATAAAGTCTATGACCTGGAAACCGCAGCCGGATATGAGCGCAGCCCAGGCAGAGAAAGAAGCGCAGCGGCAAGCGGTACTTTTTGAGGAAAAATGCCGAACCGGGCAAGTGCTGCAAGGCAACGTGCGCTTTGCTGATTTTGCGGAAATATGGCTGCGTGACTATGCCGCAAAGCAGGTGCGTGCCACTACCTTTGACCGCTATAAATCCATGTTGCCGCGTATCAATGCGTCAATCGGGCATATTCGCCTTGACCGCTTGCAGCCGCACCACCTGCTGCAATTCTACGATAATTTAGCGGAAACGGGCGTGCGGGAGGACAGCAAGCAGCGTTTCAAGGGTGACTTGAAAGCCATGCTGCGCGCCCGCTCGACTACGAAAACCGCCTTTGCCGCACAAGTGGGCGTGTCGCTCACTGTGTTAAACAGCATTACCCAGGGAAAGAACGTATCACCAGAGAGCGCAGCGCGTGTTTCTGCCGCCCTGGGGCAGCCTGTAAGCGCGTTGTTTGACCCTGTGGGAGAAGATAGGCGGTTATCCGCGAAAACAATTCTGCACCATCACAGGCTGATTTCCGTTATCCTGCAAACGGCGGTAGAGTGGCAAGTGCTGTTTTCAAACCCGTGTGACCGAGTAAAGCCGCCGCGCGTGGAGCATAAAGAAGCGCGCTATCTGGACGAAAAGCAGGCAATGGAGGCCATGCAAGCCCTGGAAGGTGAGGATATACAGAACCGTACCATTATCAAAGTGCTGCTTTATACGGGTATGCGGCGCGGCGAGTTGTGCGGCTTGACCTGGGCTGATATAGACTTTGAGAAGTCCATTATTCACATTCAGCGTTCGTCTTTGTACCTTGCGGATAAGGGTATTTTTGAGGACGAAACGAAAAACGCGACTTCCCGCCGCAGTATCAAAGTACCAACGGACGCAATGCGGGCGTTGCAACTGTTCCAGGAATGGCAGGATCAGCAGATTTACTTACTGGGTGACCAATGGCAGGCGAGCGGGCGTGTATTCACTTCCTGGAATGGCGCGCCTATTCACCCGGATACAATATCGGGGTGGTTCTCGCACTTCATCGAAAAACACAACCTGCCGGATATTTCGTTGCACTCGCTGCGGCATACCAATGCAACGCTGCTGATTGCAGCAGGCACGAACCTGCAAACCGTGGCTGCGCGCCTGGGACATTCGAGCATAAATACAACGGCGAAGATATACGCCCATGCAATACAGGCAGCGGACGCGGCAGCAGCCGACACCCTGCAAGACCTGCTGCACCCGCTCGCACAGTAAAAAAAGGACGCTTGAAGCGTCCTTTTACTATTGCTGTTTTTGTCGAATTTTGTTATACTCGTAGCAAGGCACTGTTCCAGATAGCAGGCGGTTAGTCACTCCCTTGTAAAGGGGGTGTTGCGCATGGGCAAGAAACTTTTACGTTTCTTTGTATGCACGGCAGTATTGCTCTACATACTCACTATATATGCGAAATGACCGCCTTTCCCTGACAAGTAAAGCGGTCATTTCTTGATACGATTTTCTTAAAGGGCTAACCGTCTGTGGACAGTGCCCTTTTATTGCCTTTAGTATAACTGTTTTGCATGGCGCTGTCAAGCCATCTGTTGCCAGGAGAAAAGCTGATTATAGCCGCGCGGATATTGTTCTTTATTTGTTCTTTACAGTGTAGATATAGTATCCGGCAAACAACAGCACGCACAATATATAGCGTATATGGGATGGAAACATATACATTATATTGCACTTTGGATGATCGCAATATACTTGCAATCACTCATAACCCGGAGGCCGCAGGTTCAAGTCCTGTCCCCGCAACCATGTTTAACCGCTGATTTCGTAGGAAATCAGCGGTTTTTTGTACTTTTGAAGGCTTTAGAAAAGCTCCGGGAAGGCGGTTTCAAAAGTGGAAAGCTATATGCGGAGAGAGAAACAAGTAAGAAAGAGGGTATTATTTAATCATTTTTTACTTGTTACATATTTGTGAGAAATAAAATATAATAATATCTTAAACGGTGGAATTATAGATAAATTCTTGGAAAATAAGAATAAAGTTAACGAAAAATAAAAACCAAAATAAATGGAATAAAAAGGGCGTAAAATTATTCTTTACTTGTTATTTCTCGGAAGATGAATACCTGCATAGGCGATAAGTGCTTTTTTAGAGTAAAAACGGCACACATCACCGATCTCCACCATGAGCTGCGGTTCCAGTGTGTCTCTAACTCCGAACATTCCCATCGCGACTGAATATTCCGGCAGTTGAGATGCCAGAGTCTGCAGTTCATTTTTGAGAGCGGTAAGTGCAGTAGAGGATGTCCGATGTTGTGCGACTGCCTGATCCACAAGAAGTTTGGCGATATTGCACTTCGGCATACAGTCAATATGCTCATAGGCTACAGCGTATATACTGTGTGCTTTCGCAGTGCTGAAATTGTATCCCAGTTTTTGCACCATCGTTGATACTTGTTTGTAAATGCTTTTTTAGAATGTCTGGATATGCATTCATAATGCCAGAATTCTGCTGCAAAGTCCACCCATTTCTCGCTTCCATCTATGTGGGCAGGACTCGCAAACAGTCGATTAACATTTGGAAAAACAGTATCCAGCAGAGGAATCAAATTGTTTTTCAAAATAGTTTGTATCTTGGAATATTGTCGATACTGGCGATAGCAGTTTTTCAGCAACAGCCGAATATTTCTTCCGGAACATATCTCGGCAATGCGAGCGAGCGGTCAATTGTCCAGCTTGCGGTCCTCGTGGTACTCAATTTCCTCCATGACAGCAGAAAGAATACCGAACTCTGCATTATGCATTAACCGATCCACCTTGTTATTCTGGCGGCGGTTCCATTCTGCGGTCACAAGCATGCTCAGCCGCTCTTCAAAGCCAATCGAATTGAATGAAGCGTCTTGAATCTGGTTTGCAAATTCAGCTGCCATGGCGGTCATTTTCATCTCGGTGAGCATATCAATCGTCTGCTGGTTCATTCCTGCTCACCGCCCTTCTTGAAGTAGGCAGCGCCGCGCGTAATGCCGTAATGATTGATGTTTTTCGGCTGTTCCGGCTGTGGATTGTCAGGCAAGGTCCTCTCATTCTTCAAAAGACTGCTGATATTACGAACAGAGGGCGTAGTTGTAAACGCAAGAACCCGTCCGCAGGCGTTTTCAAGACGTTTCCTGCCGTAACGGTCACCGAGCTTTTTCAAGCTTGCACACGCCTTGTAACCTTGCTCAGGAGCTTTGCCAGAGTCAAGAAAATGATACACTGCCTTTTCTGCCATCGGCCCAACGGACATTGCCTATGTTTTGAAATCTTCTGCATTGTACGTCAGATATGCGGCATATGCTCCAGCTTCACTAACGGCTCACGCTGCTTTGTCTGCAAACGGCGGTGGCTCGCAACGCGACTGCCATGGAAATACACATCAACAATAGTTTTTGTTACACGAATGTCCACTTTTTCGCCGATCAGGTTGTATGGAACGGAATATTTGTTCCGACCGTCACTCACGAGATAGTCATTCGGCACCTTGGCAGCAGACCAGACAGCGGCTTCAAACGGTGCAGCAGGCAGCGGCAGCATATACGCCTGTTCTTCCTCAAGATAAGCGCTGCAGCGCGTGCCGATGTGCTGCTTGAATTTCCGGTTGTTCAGTTCTTCGAGCTTTTCAGCAACAGCTTCGTTGAGTTCGCGCAACGAGAAGAACTTCATATCCCGCAGCGCCGCAATAATCCAGGTTTCCACCAGACGAACAGACGCTTCCACAGCGATTTTGTCCTGCGGCTTGCGGACACGGGCCGGTACGATTGCGGTACCGTAAATACTCGGCAAGTTCCTGGTAACTGCGATTCAGTACGGTTTCATAACGGGTGTTAGACGTTGTTGCAGTCTTGCAGTTGTCCGGGGCGAGCAGCCTTGCCGCGCCGCCGAAATAGTTGAACGCATGAACATGACAGTTCAGCCAGTTCTCTGTTTTCATGTCGTCGCAGGCTTCTGCATAGACATAACAGCTGCACGGGAGCACCGCTACGAACAGATAAGCCACGCTTTGTGCTCCAGTAACCGAATCGTATACCAGGATTGTATCTCCGGCCCAGTCAACCTGGATTGCATCTCCCGGTTTATGCTGAATGCGCATGGTTGCCTTGGTGATATGTGCCCATTTGCGGTATTTGTCGCCGAACTGAGTGCTCATGTACGGCGTGCGGCCGCTTTCATAACATTTGTGGCAGTATTCTTCCCAAAGAAGCGTCAGCGTAACGCCGGGCTTTGCGAGCGCACGGTGGATATACGGATAATCCGGTTCAACGTAAGTGCTGATTTTCTGGTACTTGTCTGGGAAAAGAATTCGTTTCAGCTCGGCGTTAGTAATGTCCTTGTCAAGGGGCCAGTGGATATTGGCTTTGCTTGTTACCTCTAATACCTTACGAATAGTATGGCGTGAACAGCGTGCGCTGTCTGCGATTCTCCGCTGACTGTAGTCGAGATAGTCCAGCTGCAGGATTTTTAAATAGTCTGTCATTTCAAAACCTCCAGATAAATATGTCACAGCAGTTGCCGTGCATATTCATTATAAAGGCTTTGGCGCTCTAATGCGGCAGAGTGGAGTTGAAACTCCGGTAAAGGTGGGGCTAAAACTTTGTGCAGATGGAGCTCTCGTAGCGATTTATGCAGTCGTTGCCGAACTGCGCGCCATGAAGCTGAAGGAAGCTGCCAAGAAGGTCGAGGACGGCATCGAGGAAACGCTGACCTACTGCGATTATTCTAGCGAGCATTGGACGCGCATCCGTACCAATAACGTGATTGAGCTGCTGAATCGGGAGATCCGCCGCAGAACCCGCGTGGTGGGAACGTTCCCTGACGGCAACTCTGCTCTGATGCTGGTCTGGGCCCGGCTTCGCCATGTAGCGGGCACGTAGTGGGGCAACAAAAAATATATGAACCTGAAGCACTTGGAGACGGCGCTGGACGACGCCTTCATTGCCGGCTGACTTCACTCAGCCAGAGCCTGCAAATAATTTTGCGCATAAATCTTGACGGAACCAGTCTAACTTTTGGGGGGCACTTCAATTGCTGCTCTTTTTTCTATCATAGCCCCCAAAATCAGGTGCCTGAGGATATACCTAAAAGTAAAGAAAAACCGTTTATTTCAAAGAAATAAACGGTTTTAACTGTCTTATGTTGCAGAAAAATGATCTGTAGAGGCCTTGCGGTGTAAAGTTTTATCAATTTGCTTTAGATTAAAGATAAGTTCACCAAAATATTTGTCTCAATTAACTTCCAGGCTGTTTTATAGGCAATCGGGTTTATTTTTGGGGAGATACCACAAATTTTTGTAGGAATTGATCATTATGTAGATTATGTGCAACAAGTTTTTGATTGATTAAGTCGGCATCTAAACCAGAAAAATCAAATTTTTTGAATTCTTTAAAGAAGTCGCGAATTTGCTTCTTTAAATTTACCAAACCTTCCTTCTTTAACACTTTCGTATCGTGTGAAAAGTATGCGTCTTTTGCCAGTCTCTCAGTTGGAATTACGAGTATTGGTTCAAATAAAGTGTCTTCCCCATATGTTGCTTCGAACCAAGCACAATGTTCTTCCATCTGACCTGCTTCTGACTTACTAATAGATTTCCGAGCAAGCAAAACTTCTGTTTTGCATTCAATTAATATATACTTCTTACTCGCTGTACACCATAGTACATCTGGCCCTTGTCTGATTTCTTTATCTGGGCGTTGACATATATATCCGAGGAGCTGGCCAATTCTGCAAAATGCGCTTTCTGCCTTTTCTGCATCAACTCCGAAGGACATATTACTTAATATATCTTCCACCTGAACGCTCAGCTCTTCATAGTTGCCGAGAGATCGCAATTCACTTATAATACGCACATTTCGAGAGTTATCTACTGGATATCTAAGCTTATTATAAACAATTCCTGTTCGTGGTTTCATCAGCTGAGTATTCATTTTAAAAGCAGATACCTGTACTTTACTAGATTCGGAATGGCTTATTCGGTACAGAAATCTTGCTTTCTCTTGTAAATACCAACCTTTTTCAGAGGAATCTGGACAAGAATCCGCGATTCGCTGTATTATTTCAGATGCGGCATCATAATTGCGAGCGGCTACTTCATCATACGCTTTGCGTTCTTGTTGAAGCATATTATATAATTGTGTTCTATCAAGCTGAGATAATTGAATATCCTCCATTTCTGAAGAATAGTAAGCTTTCCACCCCTCATCTCTATTCAGACACTGACTAATTGTATTGAAGAGAAGCTCAATTTCAGCATGAGCATTATTTGCTGGAAGATCTTCCTTTGCCATATCAACAATCTCGAAACCAATTTGAATTTGTTTCTGCGTTTGGGGTGAAAAAAGTTTTTGATTAGTAATACTTCTAATATATTTGATCAAATCACTTCCTGTAATTAGAATCACGCTATAGTCTTTTTCACCTCTCACACTTCTACCTAGACCTTGCTCAATTTTCTGAATAGTTTTTATGCGGATAATTTCACTTTCAGCTCTACATAGTTCTTCATATCTGTCTGCCAGAGAGTCGTAATAAGGAACGGAATCGATGATAAGTATACGACAAGTATCATCTGGCAAATCAATTCCATCATACCTATTAGCGAATATAATGGTCCTATTTTTGTGATCGCTCAAGTATTCTTGCAGCGCTTGAAATGTTGATTTTCCAGAAGATCCGATATTTGCCAATACTCCACCCATTTTCTCATATTTTTTACTTTTTTCAAAGCTAGGTGTTAATACGGCAATTCCAAAATCATGTTTTGCCGTTATCACATATTTAAGCAAATCATCCGTATCAACATTTTCACAAATAGAGTCCGGAATAAGAATCATTTTTTCTCCAGACCATGTATAATTTTTATCAACTAAAGGATGCTGTACAGCATCTACTGACAATCTCAAGCCTTTAATGAAAAATGTATCTTCTTGCGTGGTAGCAGACATCAATATTCTATGTGTTGCATTATGAAAAATGCTATACTGTTGAATTGGTAAACATGCGGGAGCGATTTCAATTTTATTGCTGGATAGATACGCTTTACAATCTACTAGCTGATCTTTTAATAACGGCCAAGCAAATTTTATATGATTATCATCTGTATATTTTGAAATAATTTTTGTTATCTCGCCAATTCTATCTTGCCAGCACCAATATGGAATAGGCATAAGTGCGTTAGAACGATTATTGAGTATATCTTGAAATGTTCCGGCTCCTTGATCGCGTAAATCGGGTTCAAAAAGTTCTAGAATTTGCTGGTAGGCAGGAGAGTCATATAAGATCTGAATAGTGCATGAACCAATCATCGAATCAATGCATGTATGAGAATCATCAAGAATAATACATCCAACTTGTATAGATTGATTTCCTGTCCCGAAAATAGACAGTCCGTTAAAGACTTTTTGAACATATGTAATTAAAACACGTTTACCATTTAAAAAGTCATTTGGAATTTCATTATCTTTGTTAATAGTACAAAATGGTACACCAAACTTTTGTGCGTCACGGCACACTTGTTGCATGAGATAAATATTAGGACATACATAAACAACAGGGCCCTCTCCATTGTTAATATAGGACAAAGCAATAAGCAGTCCTACCAATGTTTTCCCTGCACCAGTGTGAAGCTTGATAATTAAATCTTTTTGGTTGCGATATTCTTTATGCCATTTGGTGAGAATATTAAACTGAATCGGTCGCAAGGGCCCTGTAACGCTAGAACGGTCTAGAGTATTATAAATTTCAACTGGATCTATTTTTATGACCTTTGTTCCATTCTTAATTCGCTTTGAAAAATCTATCATATTTGCCTCCAGTTCTACCAAATATTTCTCAACTAGCTTTAGGCTATTTACAAAGAGATTATATCATTTCTATTATAAAGAAGCAATATTGCTGCCATGAGCTTGTTCCTTGGAGGTTTTGATTTTTACTTTGTAAATATATTTTTTCCATTGATACTAATATTATTTATCATATTAACACCAATGTCTTGCAAATTTACTTACTTCATTTTTGGTGATATCCTAATCCTAATAGAGGAGGATATTGCTATGAAATGTTCAAATGAAGAAAAGCTATCTATTTATCACGCGCTATCAGCAAAGTGAGAGCATCGCCGACATTTCCAATAAGCTCGGCATCTCTCACAGCATCTTATACCGCTGGATCAAATCGTTTCCTACTGATAGTGCTGGAAAGCCATTGAAGTTTTCTCATCAAGAATACGCATTACTCCAGTGTAAAATTGAAAAATTGTAGAATATTATCACGATTTTGAAATCCGTTGATTGTTTGGCATCTGCTCCATTAAAAGATCGTCTGCATGTACTGGAGCCGTTTTACGGGAAATATGAAGTTCATACAATATGTTGCATAGTAAGCGCGGCAACACTTGGTTTGATAAACGCCGTCAAGAATACTGCCAGCTCATCCGTGATGCGTTTGACGAATATAGACAGGTGCTGGGCGTAGAGAAAATTCGGATAATTCTCATTCAGCGCGGGCATCAGGTCAGCACCGGATATATTTCGCGACTCATGCATGAGATGGGCTTAAGCAGTGTTCGGACAACGGCGAAGCAGGAATATTTGAAACTGCGTGAACCAGAACGAAAGAAGAACATTCTGCGGCAGCAATTCAATGCGCAACAACCGAATGATGGGTCAGCGATGTTACTTGTTTTAAACTGGGAGATCACTATTTTTATATTTGCGTGATCATCGACCTTTTCTCGCACAAAGTGATTGCACATAAAATTTCAAAAAGGAACAGTACGCAGCTTATCACCGCTACATTCAAAATGGCGCATGAAGAGCGCCATCCCCCGTCTGATCTTATTTTTCATAGCGACCGAGGCGCACAATATACCTTTCATCGTTTCCAACAGATCCTGTATGAACACAATACGAAACAATCTTTTTCACCACTCGGCAAGCCGCATGATAACGCGGTCGCAGAATCATTCTTCGCATCGTTGAAAAAGAAGAGCTCTACCGCAAGGACCATCCTTCCGATAGAGCATTTCAAGCCAGCGTTGCTTCCTATATTGAGTTTTATAATAGCAAACGACCTCATCACATATTGAAAAATATGACGCTATACCAGATGGAAGAGAGTTTCTGTGCAACTGTTAAATGAGACATCCGTGTTCGAATCGCCTGATTTATTCGTTTTCTATTACACTTTGAGACAGTTTGCGTTTTCATGTCTCATATTTGATTTGGCGTGGCAACGCATGAACCCCTTGTCATGTCAAGGCTTTTAGGACATAAAACGACCCTACCCAATCCGCAAGTCTCATCGACTTGTTCGAATTGGGTAGGGTCGTTCATTCTGGTACGCCTGACTGGATTCGAACCAGCGGCCTTTAGAGTTGGAGACAGAGAGATTGAATTCCTTTTTCTAAGAAAAAATACATTGAGTATAAAATTCGGCAAAGATAAATTTTACATTACAAAAAATTAACGAATTCGATGAAAAGATGTAAAAATATTATGAATAAACCTGTGAAAAGTTGAAAAAATGTAGGCGGATGCTATAATGAAAACAAAAGAATAATTTGGCATTCACTATACCATAAAAAGAGCAATGTTTTTATGGTGAATATGAGAAAGGAAATATTTGAAAAAGCGAAAGAACAAAGGCTCGCATATAAAGCGATATGGCATTGACTTTTATGTAAGCGAGATAAAACAGGCGGGAGTCATTCGGCCACAGCTTTATATCAGCCTTCGAGAGCCGGATGGCACGCCTTTCAAATCGAAGGATGGAAGTCGTCCGAGTGCGCGGCCTTATGGCGATACAGAGCATCTCGAAAAGGCTCATACAGCGATGGAAGCACTTATTGTAAGGTATCGCGATGAGATTACTGACTGGATGCGGAAAAGACTTCTGCCGGAAGCAACGCCGATTCTTCTATTGCTGCTCATGCCGGAAGATGAACGCAGAAAGATGTATGGCAGAGATACTGACGGAGCACGAAAACAGCTCTTACGAAATGCGTTAGAGAAATTTCCACTGCTGACTGAGCTTGAGGATGCACAGACCACCGTGCAGCTGCTGAAAGAAATGTCAAAGACAGCCAAAGAGCGAAACTTTTTAGGGCGTATGGTGGAAACCCTTTATGGTTTCCTACTCTGAATTTTGAAGCATTTTCGATTTCAGCAATCTTACGGATTCTGAAACTTATAAATGCATCTAAAACGCATTTTTCAATCAATAATTCAAAAT